>JAABUT010000888.1_pt1 | contig 40089 bp, 34 predicted proteins | sample 5559281 | NCBI WGS metagenome assembly JAABUT01 (sample SAMN10711880, study PRJNA513359) | rock metagenome | isolation source: Antarctica rocks | place: Antarctica: Victoria Land, Ricker Hills nord | collected 2016-01-04 | reverse complement strand
CACCCGGGACTCCCTGCTTCGCGATTCTGAGTCACGATGTCAGACGGCGTGACCCTGTGCGGACTGCCGCGAGTACGTCCGGCTGCTGTGTTGCCCCGCACTCGATTTCATCGGTGTGCCGTAAGACCGGCCCAAGAACTTGACGGTGACTGGGGTTAACAGCAACACCTCTTCGTCGTCCCACAACCTTGGAAGTGAGACGGCCGCTCCTGGCCAATACGCGGCGGGTGATGCCGCACCCGGACGGGTGTCCGGGTAGTCGTCCCACAACGGCGTGTCGCGTCGGTTGTACGCCGCCGAGTTCTCATACGGTCCCAGGGTGGAGTTGAGGTACGCGCGGGTGTCGACGGCCCAGCAGGACCTGGAGCGGCAGATCGAGGCGTTGATGGCGGTCGGAATTGCTCGGGAGCGGATCTACCTGGACAACAAGTCCGGGGCGACGGTGGACCGGCCGGGGTTGCGGGCGGTGCTGGGGTTCGCCCGGCGGGGCGATGTGATCGCGGTGCACACCCTGGACCGGTTGGGTCGCACGGTGCGTGACACGTTGAACCTGATCCATGAGCTGACCGAGTGCGGCATCGGGGTGCGCAACCTGGCCGATCCGATCAAGGTCGACTCGGCCGACCCGGCCGACGCGATGGGGCAGCTGGCGGTGGTGCTGCTGGCGTTGTTCGCCCAGATGGAACGGACCTACACCTGCGAGCGGGCGGCGCACGCCCGGGCGGCGCACGCCCGGGCGGTGGCGGCCGCGCACGGCCGGCAGGTGGGCCGCCCGAGCCTGCTGGATCCGGCCGTGCTGGCCTATGCGGCGAACCTGCGCGACGCCGGGCACTCGATGGCCCAGATCGTGGCCGAGACCGGGATGACCCGCAGCAGCCTGTACCGGTATCTACCGCCTCGCCCACGCCGCTGCTGACCGCCGCCGAGCCCACGCAGGAAAGTGCTGTGGCACCGACGGCGGACCCCACCAGAGTGCCGGTGGGCGCATGATGCCGGAGGGGGTGGGGGAGCGGCTGGTCACGGTGTGCTGACGCTGGCGGTGCCGGAGGCGGCGGACCCGGAGGACGCCGCGGCGCTGGTCGCCGACGCGGCGCAGAGCACCGCGCTCCAGGTTCGGCACGCGGTCGGGGTGGAGGGTCACCTACCGACGCCCGGGGCGACAGTGGTGCGGGCCGGTCGGGGGCAGCCGTGGCAGGTGCTGGCGGTCACCGTCGACACGCTGCGGTTGCGGGACCTGGCCGGTGACGTCGTTGAAGTCGCCCGGCGCAGCGTCCGCCCGGACCCGCTCGACACCCAGATCGGCCTGCTCGCCTGAACACTGGCGGCTCACCCGCGCCCGTCTTGAAAACTGCCGGGATCAGAACCCCTCCTTGCGTTGTCTCGAAAAGGACCGTTTGTGGGACAGGCGTGCCCAGGGCAGAACGAGCGCCTCTGGTCCCTTAGGACCGACCGCAGATCGAGCCGTCAGCGGCAGAAGCGGACGTTGAGGTCGATGGGTAACGACGCCTGTGGCTACCGCTCGCCCGGGTAGTGCGGCCCTGACGGCAGCACACCGCCACCAGGCGGCAGGGCCTGCCAGTCGAGGGTTTCGGCCGCCTGGCCGTAGTTACTTTCGAACGTCGTCCCGGCCTCCGTGAAGAGCTCGTGCGAGCCGCCACAGAACCCGGCCTGGAGCATGGGGTGAGCGTCGCCGAGCTTGTCGAGCCGGGCTCGGACCCGCGCGGCTGTGACCGTCGTCAGACCGCCGCCCAAGTGGAGGTCCTTCACCTGCAGGTACGGCCAGGAGCTGTCGGCCGGAAGCTTCGCCGCACGGAAGTGCACGTTCGCGACCGCACACAAGTACGCCCACGCCTCCCATGCCCGATGGAACGTCCCCGCGTTCAGCACACCGGAGAGTAGTTCTGCCAGGTCGTCGTGAAGCTGCTTGAAGTCCCGTTGCCCTCGGTGCGTCGCCATGTAGGGCCGGAATCCGTACGCCATCGGCACCGCGCCCCTCGCCGGCTCAGTCACCGTCCGCTCCGGCATCAGCAGCATCCCGACCAGCTTGTCACGGCCGGCCCAGCACGCAGCAACGCCGGCGATGTGGAACGCGACCGCAGGAACGAACCGCGTCTGGTCGATCAACCCGCTCAGCCCGCTGGCGTACGGGTTCACTGCCAGCTCATCAAGCAGCTCCACCAGCAGCTCGTACGCGTCCTCATCACCACCACGCGCGACCTCGATGACCGCGTCGAACAAGGGCGCAGCGAACTCGAGAAGCTGATCGCGACGACGCCCGAACGTCTCGGTCGCGGCCGGGCCGTTCCCGTCGAAGCTGACGCGCGGGGCATACACCTACGCGGTCAGGACCAGGTCCGCGGCCTCGTTCAACCGGTCCCGCACCGACCCTGAAGCCGTAGGCAGCGGCGCTGGCATCTTCTTCAACAGCTGCGTGATGTCGTGCTCGAGTGCCTGCCGGACCAGCTCCAGCAGCTGCGGCTGGCCGTCGAACTCAGCCAATAGCCCGTGCGGCTCAAGCTTCTTCACATAGTGTTGCAGCTTCTCGTACTGCTCAGGCTCATGTCCCTCGGGCATCGGGCTCTTGTCGACAAACACGTGGACTGGCACACCGCGCCCCACCCCGACGGCGATTTCTTCCGCCGTACCCGAGGGATGCCGCTCTGTCGGACGTCCCAAGCGGCTGTGGAACATCGCCACGACGATGTCGGCAGCCTCCGCCAGCTGCTGGTTGATCACCTGCTGTGCGTCGCCGGCACCCAACATCGGCACCGCATCGTGCTCCCAGCGCAACACCTCCAGCGTCACGCTCAAGAACCGCGCCAGCGGACCCCGGTTCCACAAGGCAACCCCACGCTCAAGCGCATCGCGATACGCCGCGACATCCATCGGCGACGCGATCAGAACGGTCAGCACACGAGCAAGCCGAGTCATGCCCGGAGCCCCGGGGACCAGGACCTCTTTGACACTATCCGACCCTACTGGTCGTCGAGGCCATGACGGCCCCGGCTACGAGTCCGTCCCATCGCTGTCGTACAGGTACGGCTTTCGGCGCCGGCGCGAATCGCGGCAGCTTTCCAGTGACGTTCGAGGTCGCCAATGTGCGAGGGGCACCAGCGGCAGGCCCCACACCCTGCGAGACTGTCATTGCGATATCCATCGAAGGCTTACGACGGAGAAGAGCGAGCCGACACATTGAGCCAAGGACGGGAGGTACCGGGCGCGCCGGACCTGACGGACCGGGCGAACGGGACACGCAAGGCGAAGCAGTCCGCCAGCCCATACTCCACCGGCAATGGTGGTGGCACCTTCGAGCACAAGCTGGGCGCGCTGCTCCTGGCACGGCTGCTCACCAGCTCGCCCGTCACCGCGCTCGACGAACGCGCACCCGACCGCGTTGCGTTCCAGCAAGCCCCTCGAGCCACGGCGGACGACTACGTCCTCGAGGCGCTCGCCGCCGACGGCACCACCACTATCCGGCTCGACCTCGCAGTCCGACGCAGGCCCAAGTTCATCACCAGTCACGTCACCACCGGGGAACTCGTCACCGCGCTCGTCAAAGGCGACCTCGCGGCCGAAAATGGCCGCGACACCAAGGTCGAGGGCACAGTCGACCACCGGCTCGCCGTCGCCGTCTCAGGACCACAGAACCACGCTCAACAACTCGCCGAACTTGCCGACCTCGCCCGCGGGCAGACCAGCTCCGGCGCGTTCGAAGCGCTGATCCGGACCCCAGGAAAGTTCACGCTCGCACCCAGGCTCGACCACCTGACCGCACTCGTGGATGCCGCCCTGACCACCCTCGCAGCCGGCGACCAAACCCTCGCAGGCCCGAATGCGAAGACCGCCAAGGAACGAACCTGGCGCCTGCTGCGACGCCTCCACATCTGGCAGGTCAACCTCGAAACAGGCCACGAAGACGACTGGACCAGGCTGATCGCGGACCTGAAACCAGTAGCCAAAGACTGGACGCAAGAGCACGCCACCGCCCTACGCGACCGGCTCACCCAGCTGTCCGCGCAGCTGGCCCAGACCGCCGGAGACCTCAACAAGGTCGGACTCCGCCGCCGCCTCCACGGCCACCTGCACACAACCGCAGCAGCAACCAGCACCGGCTGGACGCGCCTTACGGCACTCGACAGCCAAGCCCGGTCCAGCGTCCGACGGACCCTCGCGACCGGCACCGACAGTCAGCTACTCCTGTCCCGGACCGACGAACGCAGCAGACTGACCGCCGCGCTCGCAGCCGGCGGCGACCTGCTCGTCATCGGTGACTCCGGTGTCGGCAAAAGCGCCCTCGTACTCGACGCCACCGGAGACGTCGTCCTGGGTGAGAACACCCAAGCCGTCGCCGTGCACCTGCGACACCTACCCGACACGCCAGCCGAGCTGCTGGCCGTGTTCAACAGCAGCATCGAAGACCTACTCCACCAGCTGACAGCACCACAGCGCCTGCTCGTGATCGACGGAGCGGAAGCCGCCGCTGAAGCGCACGGCGACGTACTTCGGACACTCGCCAGAGCCGCGCGAACCAGCGGGACGAGGCTCGTGGTCATCACGGCCAGCGAAGGCGCTACCGCCGCGAGAAAACTGCTCCGAGCCGAAGGCAGCACACCAATCGAACACCACATCGACGGGCTGAACGACGACGAGATCGCAACCGTCGCCGCGGCGTTCACCGCGCTGGAACGGCTCGCCCACAACGAACGAGGACGGCAGCTGCTCCGCCGGCCAATCATCGTCGACCTGCTCATCAGCGCAGACGACCCAGGCCTGCCCCTGAGTGACGCCCAAGCACTCGAGCACATCTGGAAGCACCTGGTCCGCAACCAGGAACGCCGAACAGACGGCTTGCCGGACGCACGAGCTGGCGTGATGCTGCGCCTGGCAGAACACGCCGTACGACGCGGTGACAACAGTGGGCTGCCAGACAGCCTCGACGCGGCCGCTGTAGACGGGCTACGGAGATCCGGAGTTCTGCAACCAGTCAGCGACCTGCCCTGGGAACGAATCCCGGAGTTCAGACACGACCTGCTCCGCTCCTACTCGATCGCTCGGCTCCTGCTGACCAACGCCGACCCAGGCACATCACTGACCGACCTCGGAGCGCCGCGCTGGACCCTGCCCGCAGCACGGCTCGCCTGCGAGATCGCCCTGACCGCGCCCGACAGCCCAGCACTCAGGCAAGCCGGCAGGTTCGCCAAGCTCCAGAAGTCGTTCGACGCGCTCGTGGCAGCAGGACACGGCCAGCGCTGGTCTGACATCCCCACCGAAGCGCTACTGACAGCGCCAGAACCGGCACCGATCCTCGTCGACGCCTGGCCGACCCTGGTAGCCGACCAGGCAGCAGGTCTCGAGCGTCTTCTGCGGATCCTGGGCGCCCGCCACAAGCGCGACGGCCTTCTGGACCCGGCCGCCGCGACGCCCGTGATCAAGCAACTCGTCACAGCAGGAACACCCCGCCCGGTCGGCAAGCAGGCAGCAGAAATGACCACCGCGTACCTGCAAGCGCTCGTCTTCGCCGCCACACAGCCCGGACAACCGGTGCGCGCCGGCCTGCGCAGCACGATCGTCAAGGAGTGCGCAGCGAACCAGCGCCGCCTGGTCAAGCAGGACGCAGCCCGCGCCGCAGAGCTTGCAGCAAGAACACCCGAGCAGGTCGCCGCTGCCGAGGCGGAGAGCAAAGTCTTCAACGTGTTCGGCACGTCACCGATGAGCGGACGACGGAAGCGACGCAGCAGGGCAGCACACCGCGCCCATGAGTGGATTACGGACGAGCAGATCCAACACCTGGGCCTGCTCGGACCGGACCTCGGCGCCGATGGCGAAGCCATCCTGCGCCAGATCGCCAGCGACGACCCGTACAAGCTCCAGAAGGTCGTCGAGACAGCGTTCGCAGGAAACGCCCTAGGTCAGTACAGCACCGAATTGCTCGCCGACCTGACCGCTAAGTACTATATCGACGAGCGCGACGACGACAGCTTCGGCGGGTACATCAGCGCGGGCGACAACGGCATTCGCAAACACGACTACTACGGCCTGGGCATGCCGCTGGCCAACATGCTGAAAGGCCCATTCCTCGCCCTGTTTCGGTACGACTACCGCCAAGGCGTCACCGTCCTAAACCGCATCCTGGACCACGCGGCAACATTCAGTAGCCGCATCACGAACGAGTACCAGGACCCAGCCGATTCCAGCGCTGCTAGCCGGGTCGTGCTGTCCCTGGCCGGAGAAGAACGCGAGTACGCAGGGGACGGACAGGTCTGGCGCTGGTACCGCGGCACCGGCACCGGGCCGTACCCGTGCATGAGCGCACTACAAGCACTCGAGTTCGTCACCGAGGAGTACATCCGGGCAGGAGCTTCGCCCGTGAAGCTGACCGAGGTGATGCTCGCCGACGCGAACAACCTCGCGATGCCGGCCCTGGCCCTCGCAGTCCTCGTCCGACACCTCGAGAAGGTCGGCAGCGCCGCGGACAGGTTCCTGGTCGAACCCGTCATCTGGCACCTCGAGTTCGGGCGGGCCACCGGCGGCGAACACTCCGGATTGGCCGCGAACATCCCGGACATTCCCGAACCCGACCGTCGCCGGTGGAGCCTGCGTGAAGTCAGCATGCGCATGGCTATCACCGCTGACGACTACCGCGCAGCAGAGCTCCGAGCGGTCGGAGCGCAGCTCGAAGCGAACGCCGCAGCAGACGCGGGAGGCGACGCCTCGGCCGAGACGGCACGGCAGCTGGCAGCCGTCCGGAACTGGGCCAGAGGACTGGATCGGGACGCGTACGAGATCACACCCCACCCCGAGGGGTTCATGATCCAGCAGACCAGCGACGCGAGCGCTGAAGCGCTCCTCGGCCCCGGCAACGCCGTACTTCAGAGAATCAACGAAGCCGTCGGACTGACAGTCCGGCACGCCCACGTCCGCGACAGCGGAGGCCGAGCACCCGACATCGACGCAGCCACCCTCGCGGCAGATATTGTTACAGCGCAGGCGCTGTGGGAAGACCCACCCGACCGGACGCTCGCGATCGACGGGCCCGTCGCCGTCGCCGCGTCCGCAGTCGAACTGCATCTGACCGGCCGAACAAGCGTCAGCGACGACGACCTGCTCTGGAGCGCCACTGTGCTTCTCGAGGTGGCCGCGCAAGTCGCTTCACAGCTGGCCGCAGCAGCGGAAGCCGGCAGTGACGACCTGGACGACTCGTTCTTCTCTCAAGGACCAGACAGGTCAGCTGCCCGGGCACTGCCGTACCTGCTGCTGCCGAGTGCCGCGCCGCTCCGCGCAGCACTTGGCGTGGAAAGCGCAGCAGATTTCGAAGAGCTGATGCAGCTGAGCCGCGCAGTCGCCGCCGACGGAGCAAGCGAAGCGCAGGTCGCGTACGCCCGCGGACTCGACGCAGTCTGGGCAGCCGACTGCGAGACGAACACCCTGGCCGGCAACTGTCATCACAGTCTCGCGATGGGGCTGGTCACCGAGTCGTTCGAGCACGCGCGCCTAGGACCCTGGGACATCGCCACGCAGCGGCGCAGCGCAGAAGCCCTCGATCCGCCCAGCACAGCAGGTCTCGCAGCCGTCGACGACGGAGACATCCTGGTCAGACGACTCTCGCCAGCGCTCCGTGCCCTGGGCGAAGCAGCAGCCAGCACTGCCTGCTGCGCCGACGACGCCTACTACATGCTCGACGTGCTCCTGGACGCACACCGGCGAGGGATGCTGGCCCACGACGGCTACCACCACAGCCACAGCGACGCCCTCATCGCCGCACGAGCCGCGCTTCGACAGGCCGCCACCAGAGGCGACAACCTGATCACTGCACACATCGCAGGCCTTGCCGGCAACGCCAAGGTCGTGTCCGAAGCCCTGCAGGCAGTTGCAGCCGCAGGCGAAGAACGCCACGACCTGGGACAGCTGGCGCAGCAGGTCTGGCCAAGACTGATGGACATCGTCCTGGACGCAGCAGCGACCACACAGGTGCTGACCGAGCCAACTTGGGGCGGCTACGCCGCCGCCGCGCTCATCCCGAACCCAGCAGCCTCCACGTGGGGGTACCTGACGATCGAGCTGACCGGCGAAGCGCATCCGTGGTCAAACCCGCTGGAGTGGACGGCTCACATCGAACGCTGGTTGACGACGATCCCCGGATCGCGCATGGCGCTCGAACATCTCATCATCGCTGTCAGAGGCCTCGACGTCACCGACCAGGTACGCCGGGGCCTGCCCTGGATCGAGCAAGCAGTCGCCCTTGCGGGCAGCGACTGCGCCGGCACTTTCACACTTTCGGAGTGGCTCCGAGAGCGCCGGACCGACTTGGAGAACGACGAACAGAAGGCCTCCTGGCTGAGAGTTGTCGACCTGCTGCTCGTTGCAGGAGATACACGCGTCGCCGACCTAGCCGACTGACGCTGTCTCTGATTGATCGACGCTGCGAGTCTCCTTGAGATTCACGGCAGGGCCGGACAACGCAAGACCGACGGATAGCGACGTTCTCCGTCGTCCGCTCATCGGCATGAGCGGTCGCGTCGGTCGTTCCGCGTTGAATCGAGCGGACATGAGACCGGTCACGCGCGGCAAGCAGAGACTGCCCCGCAATCACTCGTTTGTGGGGCAGGTCCGAGCTCAAAACGCGATCTGATGTGGCCGTTGGTGTGACCTGCAGCGATACTCTCGCAGCGCTACATGGCCGTCCCTTCCGTGATCAGCCTTACAAGCGGTGGCGCGCGCGGTTGCTGGGTGACGGCGGAGGTTGGCAGGCCCTGAATCATCGCGTTCGACGCGCAGTGTGTTGGCAATGCAGTGTCTGGGACATGACATGGCAGTTCAGCGACCAGGTGCAGACCTACGCGCGACGGACGTGGCCGCTTCTGGCTGCTGCCCCAGCCCGCAACACCATCGCGCTTACTGTCATCGAGAACGTTCGGGCGGGTCACCGCTGGTCATCAGAGGCAATGACCTTCGGCTGGTTCACCGCCGGTGAGCTGGCCGTGGGCGCGATCTGCATGACCCCGCCCTATGAGCTCCTCCTTGCCGAGGTGCCAGCGTCGGCTATCGAACCGCTGGTGGACGCTCTGCTCGCGCGCGGGACTGCCGTCACAGGGGTTAACGGCGAGGCCGCCGACGCGAAGGCCTTCGCTGCAGCCTGGACGGCACGCCGTCCGGCTCGGGCGGTGTCGAGGCGGCAGGAGCGCCTGTACCAGCTAGGCACGCTGCTTCCGGCCCGACCGGCAGCCGGTCGCCCGCGCCCCGGCCACACTGCGGATCTGCCGACAGCCGTCGATTGGTTCACCCGCTTTCACATCGAAGCTGGCGTCCACCTCGTCGACGTCGAACCGACGGTCCGGGACCGGGTCGACAACCAGCTCCTCTGGCTGTGGGAGGACGAGGACGGCCAACCGGTCTCCATGGCCGGCCGGAACAAGACCGCAGCGGGGGTGGCCCGCGTCGGTCCGGTCTACACACCGATCGAACACCGACGTCGCGGGTACGGAGCTGCCGTGACCGAGGCCTGCACCAGGGATGCACTCGAGCGGGACGCGCAACACGTCGTACTTTTCACCGACCTATCCAATCCCACGTCCAACGGGATCTACCAGCAGATCGGCTACCGCCCACTACGAGATCACCTGGTCATCGACTTCGAGGAGCTCTGAGCTGCCCGCAGCCCTGCCCTGGGTCCGACTCGGGCCGCTGGCGTAGCAAGACGTGTCGCCCGGTGCCGGGAGGCCCAGCAACGCTCGTCTACGACACGTCGTCGGGGGCGGCCGGATACTGTGATCTTCAACGGTAGGCGGCGGGCTTCTGCCCGGGGTATGTGGCGCGGTCTGGGGTTCGTCTTGGGCCGCACGCTCGGTTCCCTGGACGATCCCGAGCGGTATGGCAGGTATCGACGAACCGACGGCGTCGTCGGCCTACCTGCCAGGATGCTGTCGTGGCGCGGACGGCGTTGGTGACCGGCGTGGGTCGACGTCGTGGCATCGGTGCGGGCATCGCCGCCGGCTTGGCCGCCGATGGCTGGGATCTGGCCCTGTCCTTCTGGCGCCCGTACGACGACCGCCTGGGACTTGAGCGCCAGCCGGACGACCCTGAGCAGCTCGCGGCTGAGCTGCGGCAGCTGGGCCGCAAGGTCGAGCTCGTTCCCGCCGACCTGGAAGACCCGGTGGCAGCAACGACGCTTGTGGAGCGGGCTGAGGAACAGCTCGGACCGCTGCATGCGCTGGTGATGTCACACTGCGAGGGCGTCAACTCGGGAGTGCTGGACACGACTGTCGCGAGCTTCGATCGGCACTACGCGGTCAACGTGCGCGCAGCATGGCTGCTTCTCGCCGCGTTCGCGCGGCAGCTGCCCACCGGGGGTGGCTCTGTGATCGCACTCACCAGTGACGCCACCGTCGGCAATGTGCCCTATGGCGCCACTAAGGGCGCGCTGGACCGCCTGATTCTGGCTTCGGCCCATGAACTGGGCGAGCGGGGATTGCGCGCGAACGTGATCAACCCTGGCCCGGTCGACACTGGGTGGATGGACGAGCAAACCCGTGCCGGTCTCCTGAAAATGCAACCCACCGGGCGGCCCGGCACCCCTGCCGACACCGCCAATCTGGTGCGCTTCTTGCTGTCTGACCAGGGCCAGTGGATCAATGGCCAGCTGCTCCACAGCAACGGCGGCTTCCCCACGGGCCTGCTCCCGATCTAACGGCCTCGACCTAGGGCGTGTCTCCGTTGTTGAGCGGTCCTTGGGCCGGATGATCGGTGGATGTCGCGGACTGCTGTTCTCTCGGACGAGGCGTGGGCTCGGATCGAGCCGCTGCTGCCACCGCTGAAGGGCGCTATGGGGCGGCCGATGCAGCCTCATCGCACGCTGGTGGAGGGGTCGATCTACCGGCTCCGGGCTGGGGTTGCGTGGCGTGATCTGCCGGCGGAGTTCGGGCCGTGGCAGACGGTCTGGAAGCGGCATGCGCGGTTCAGCAGGGACGGAACCTGGGACCGGGTGCTGCTGGCGTTGCAGGCCGAGGCGGACGCGAAGGGTGAGATCGACTGGAACGTGTCGGTGGACTCCACGATCGCCAGGGTGCACCAGCACGGGGCGACTGCTGCGAGGTCTGAGCTGACGGTCACGGCGCACACAGGGGGCTCTATCGAATTACAAGAATCCGAGTGGTAGCGAGGACAAACAGGACGAACCGGACGACCACGCGATCGGACGTTCCCGTGGTGGTCTGACGACCAAGACGCATGCATTGGTCGATGGTCGTGGGCTACCGCTGGTGCTGGTGCTCACCACCGGCCAGGCCGGTGATTCCCCAGCGTTGCCGGTGCTTCTGGCCCAGCTCCGGATCCCACGATGCGGCCCCGGGCGACCCCGAACCACCCCCGTCGCACTGCGCGGCGATAAGGCCTACTCCGCCAAGGCCCACCGCGATGCCCTCCGGGCCCGTGGGGTCAAGGTCGTGATCCCGGAGAAGACAGACCAGCAGGCCAATCGCAAGAACCGAGGCTCCCGAGGTGGCCGACCGGTCGGGTTCGACGCCGAGGACTACAAGAACCGCAACGTCGTGGAACGGGCCTTCAACAAGCTCAAGAACTGGCGAGGACTCGCGACCCGCTACGACAAGCACGCACAGATCTACCGCGGCGGAATGCTCTTAGCCTCCATCGTACTCTGGCTGAACGCATGAGTTCAGAGACACGCCTAGGGCGCATCCCTTGAAGGCGAACCATCGTCGGGACCCAGCTTCGTGCGCCATACGACTCATGATCAGTTGAGCGTGCCACTTCCTTGGCAGTGAGACGGACCGCTCCTGACAATGCCGGGGGAGGATGTCGCGCTTGGTGGGTGTTCGAGAAGTCGCCTCACAACGGCGTGTCGCGGCGGTTGTACGCCGCCGAGTTCTCGTACGGTTGCAGGGTGGAGTTGGGGTACGCGCGGATGTCGACCGCCAGGCAGGACCTGGAGCGGCAGATCGAGGCGTTGATGGCGGTCGGGATCGCTCGGGAGCGGATCTATCTGGACAGCAAGGCCGGGGCGGCGGTGGACCGGCCGGGGTTGCGGGCGGTGCTGGGGTTCGCCCGGCGGGGCGATGTGATCGTGGTGCACACCCTGGACCGGCTGGGAAGGACGGTGCGGGACACGTTGAGCCTGATCCATGAGCTGACCGGACGTGGGGTGGGGGTGCGCAACCTGGCCGACCCGATCAAGGTCGACTCGGCCGACCCGGCCGACGCGATGGGGCAGCTTGCGGTGGCGCTGCTGGCGTTGTTCGCCCAGATGGAACGCACCTACACCTGCGAGCGAGCGGCGCACGCCCGGGCGGTGGCCGCCGCGCACGGCCGGCAGGTGGGCCGCCCGAGCCTGCTGGACCCGGCCGTGCTGACCTACGCGGCGCACCTGCGCGACGCCGGCCACTCGATGGCCCAGATCGTGGCCAAGACTGGGATGACCCGCAGCAGCCTGTACCGGTACCTACCGCCCCGCCGACCGCCGCTGCTGACCGCCGCCGAGCCCACGCAGGAAGGTGCTGTGGCACCGGCGGCGGAGACGACCAGAGTGCCGGTGGGCCCATGATGCCGGAGGGTGCGGGGGAGCGGCTGGTCACGGTCCTGCTGACCCTGGCGGTACCGGAGGCAGCGGACCCGGAGGACGCCGCCGCGCTGGTCGCCGACGCCGCGCAGAGCACCGCATTGCAGGTTTGGCACGCCACCGGGGTGGAGGGTCACCTACCGACGCCCGGGGCGACAGTGGTGCGGGCCGGTCGGGGGCAGCCGTGGCAGGTGGTGGCGGTCACCATCGACACGCTGCGGTTGCGGGACCTGGCCGGTGACGTTGTTGAGGTCTCTCGGCGCAGCGTCCGTCCGGACCCGCTGGACACCCAGGTCGGCCTGCTCGCCTAACCGCTGGCGGTCAGCGGTAGATGAGGGCGCGGAGTGGAGCGGCGCGACTGCACGGTGCATCGCAGCTGAGGGCAGCATGCACGTGCGTTCTTCGTTGTGACCGCCTCAACCGCATCCGGCGCAGTGTCCGGGCGCACTAGCAAACGGACTTCCGTCGGCGCGCCCGTCGGTACGTTCTGCAGAAGGCCTACGACCCGTGCGAGGAGGTGCCGCGATCGACCTGGACGCGGTGCGGGCGGCGCTTGGCTTCGGACCGGTGGAGGGAGAAGCATGGTTCCACCTGCCGGACGCCGATGTTGGGTTCGCCCCGCACAAGTCGGGCACCCGCGCGTTGATCCTGCGGACGTGGGGCGCCGGCCCGCTCGCCGTCGTCCTTCCTCGCACCCGGACGCCGCACCTTGATGAGCCGATCAACCCTGCCCACGATCATGATGGCGGCTACTCTCGCTGCTGGCTCGGGGTTCCCGCGTGGATCGTCACCCGGTACCCCATCGCGGTGGCGAAGTCGTCGTTGACAGACGCGTCGCGGCTCTGCAGCGAGGAGGACCCGGCCACGGTGGCGGCGGTCCTGGCGTCGGCGCCGTGACCGTGCCGGACCCGCTGGCGGATCTGGCCGTCGAACCCACCGACGAGAGCGTCCCGGCCGGCGCCGCCGGAGACAACGGGTTGTGGGCGGCGCTGCTCGCGGAGCACCGCGCCGAGCGGCTGGGCAGGCTCTGGTACGCCGAGATCCGATCGGCCTGCGCCTCAAAGGCCCGCAGGTATCCGCCGGGGCCGTACGCCCGCGCGTCGGCCTGGGACGAGGCCGCGATCGACGACCTGGCGATGGATGCCGTTGAGCGGCTTCTGCGCAAGGGCCAGATCGAGTACATCTGCGACGTCGCCGCGAGCGCCGGCCACGCACGCGCGCTGCTACACCGGCAGATCCGGTTCGCGCTTCTCGAGCGTCGGGAGCGCACCGTTGTCGACAACCTGCTGGAACGGGCGGTGGAGGTGCTGCGGGGCCCGGACTACCACGAGCAGCTGGGGCCGCCGCCGTCGTGGACGGCCGCCGGGACCGGCGAGCCCCCGCCGCCGGCCGAGGCGCACACGCCGCAGGGCCGGCTGTTGGCGCTGCGGCTGCGGCGGCTGCCCCGACTACCGGCCGCGGGCACCGAGCGGGCCAGTCCGGTGTGGTCCCTGCGGACGCTCGAGCGCGCCGTCGCCGACGCCGTTGCGACGCTGGGTGCGGTGACACACGACTCGCTCGGCGCCGTTCTGCGGGACGGCTTGACATCTCTCGTGCCAAGCGAGCTTGTGAGCGACGAGGCGGGGATCGGTAGGCGAGACCCCGCCGCTGGGCCGGAGGAGGAAGCAGTGGCGCGACAATCGGCCGAGCTCGCCCTGGGCGCGCTGACAGCGAGGGAGGCGCACGTTCTGGCGTGCAAGCTCCACGGCCTCAGCGACGCGGACGCCGCGACCGAAATCTGTGTCAGCCGCCCGACGGTCGACGGCGCCAAGTCCGCCGGGGCCGCCAAGGTCAGGGACGCGCTTGCTGGCCTAGGAGAGGCGGCGCAGGACGAGGCGCTCGTCGTGCTCCACGGGCTGCTCGCGGACGCGCGGGCGCGGGGCAGCACGTGAGCAGACCCGTTCCCGAAGTCGGGCGCGGCCCGGGCGAAGGGGGCGCCGCCGGGCGCGGCCTCGCCGACGCCAAGCTCCGCCACCCGCCGGCCGCCCGCGGCGCTGCTCCGCCGGGCGGCCCGCCGCGGCCGGGTGAGATCCGCAAGGCCCTGCCGATGGACCCGGGCGCCCAGCCTGCGCTCGTCCTAGTCACGGGCGTAGACGAGGATGAGCAGGCGCACCCCGTCGTGCTCCTGACCCCCGACCTGGAGCTGGGCGGCGACCGGGACCTGGTGCTGTGGCCCGTAGACACCGGGCTGCCGTACGCGGTGGCTGCCCAGGCCGACGTCTTCGGCTACGTCTGGACCGTCCAGTTCGAGCCGCCGCTCGGGGCGGTCCGTGAGCCCGTGCTTGCCGGTGTGGCAGGGCTGCAGCGGCACGAGCCCGAGCCGCCGGCGCCGGACCACCGGGCCGGACCGCCGATCGTCTCCACCGCCGACGCCCGGTGGAGGCACAAGGAGCGCGAACTCGCCCGGCTGACCGCGGTCGCCGGTGACTGTGCGCGGCAGCTCGTCGACGGGCCGCCGCACGTGCTGATCGACCCGGTCGCGCTGCGGCCGCCCGGCGCGGGCGAGGATCCCCTCGATGCGCTCGAGTTCATCGCGGCAATGGCGGACCGGGTGGCGGACGGGACTGTCGACGCGCCCGCCTGGCTCATCGACCAGGTCCTGTCCGCCGACGGCTTCGCCCGCGCGTACCGCCATGCGGGACTCTTCGACGGTTACCAGGTGCTTGTCCGCCTCGCCGAGTCGCGCCTGCTCCGGCTCGGCGACGAAGACGTGCCCGAGGCGCCCTCGGGCGCCGCCGGAGACGTGTACGACGCGCTCGAGCAAGCGCAGGCAGCGGTGCTTGCGCAGGAGCGGGGGCACGGCCACAGCAGCGTGTGGCTGCTATCTAGGGCCGGCGACGTGGCCGAAGCGTCCGGGCCGGAACGGCGCTACGTCGCCGGCGGCATGATCCAGTGCGTGCGCACGCCGTGCGGCGCGTGACCGACGACAAGGGACATCCGGTGGAGCACAGCAGCGACCAGTCCGCGGCGGCAGGCCACTCCAAGGCGCGCTGGCACGACGGCGTCTCCATCCAGAGATGGCGATTGCGCAATTTCAAGTCGGTCCGCTCGGCCGACATCGAGCTGAGCCCGCTGACGCTGCTGGTGGGGGCGAACAGCGCCGGCAAGAGCAGCTTGCTTCAGAGCATCCTCGCGGTGAGCCAGGCCGTTCATGCGGCTGGCGACCTGTTCCCGCTCAACGGGGGGACGGTCCGGCTCGGGACGGTGGAGCAGAACAGGTACGCCGGGCCCGGCGACGCTCCTCCCGAGACGATCTGTCTGGGCGCACGGTTCCGGATCGGGGAGGCCGTGCCGGGGCGGTCGGCCCTGGCGTACAGGCGGCGGCTCGCGCAGCAGCGCCGGTCCGTCGTGCGCACGCACGTCGACTGGGACGTGACATTGGGCGACAGCCCCCCCGAACAGAGCGGCCACGCGATGATCCGCGAGGTCGGTGTCACAGTGACGCACGAGTCACCGGCGCAGGACGACTTGTTCGACGGCGTCCTGACCGGCGCGGAGCTGCGCGCCGCCGCCGTCGACGCCGGACGCGGCGGAGCGCAGGGCCGCCAGCGCCAGGCTTTCCAGGGCAAGTGGCGTTCAGCCGGACGGGAGCGGGACCTGACGGACGTCATGCTCCATGGCGGCCTGCCCGTCCGCGGGTGGGTGCTAGCCGAACGGGCGGCGGTCCTGTGGGAGATCTGGCGCGACGTCTACCTGCAGACGGTGAGGTTCGCCGGCACGCCGGCGAGCGCGCGCAGGAGCCGACCGGAGGTGTCCACCGAGCGGCTGCTGGCAGCCGCGGTCGAGGACGTGGTGGCAGTGCTGGCCGAACACGAGGAGGAGCTCGCAGCAGACTTCGACTTCGAGACGGTCGTCAGGCTGGCGCTGCGGGACAGGTACGTCGAGCCTCGGCGAGAGGCCGCCGACACGAACCTGCTGTACAGCAGCGACTTCGCCGCGGCCGTGATGGACGCGCTCCAGGCGCGGGGTGTCAGCGGCCTCGTGGCGACCCGCGACGACCTCGACGACGTGGCGCTGCCGGTCGGCCAGGTCCTGGACTTCCTGCGCACCAGCGTCCGCTACCTCGGGCCGCTGCGGGAGGACCCGCGCGTGGTCTACCAGGACTCGCCCGAGGCCGGAAACGGCTACGTCGGCGCGAAGGGCGAGTTCTGCGCGGCGGTGCTCCAGAACAGTGGAGCGGTGCTGGTCCCCGCGCCGCTGCCCGGGCGCGACCTCGGAGTGAACACCCAGGTCCGGCTCTCGCACGCCGTCGACGCCTGGGCCAAGTTCCTCGAGATCGGCGACGCCGTGACCACCGCCGACCAGGGCCGGCTCGGGCTCGAGCTACAGGTGCGGCAGGAGAACGTGCGCATCGCGCTCGACCTCACCAGCGTCGGGACGGGCGTGAGCCAGATTCTCCCGGTGCTGGTCATGTGCCTGCAGGCGCCGGTCGGTTCGCTGCTGATGATTGAACAGCCCGAGCTGCACCTGAACCCGCGGGTGCAGCAACGCCTGGCGGACTTCCTGCTCGCCGTCGCGGCGAGCGGCCGGCAGTTGATCGTCGAGACGCACAGCGAGTACCTGATCTCGCGACTGCGGCTACGTGTGGCCAAGGACCCGATCGACGAGGTGCGGCAGACCGTCGGGCTGCTCTTCGCCGAGCGCAGCGACGGCAGCACCGACTACCGGCAGGTCGAGACGAACGAGTTCGGCGGGCTGGAGAACTGGCCGGTGAACTTCTTCGACCAGTCCGCGGAGGAGGCGCAGAACATCCTGCGTGCCGCCGTGGTGAAGCGGCGGGCGCGGCAGGCCGCCGACGTCGACGACGGTCCGGCCTGACCAGCCAAAGGATCTGCTCCGGGCTTGACATCGGCGCGGCGTGGCGGGCTGGGACGAGACGACCGCGGACGACCGCGGCGCCGCCGATCTCCGCCTGCCTGGAGCCCATCATGCCGCCGCTGACCTCCACCCTCGACCGCCGCCGCGGCTGGGCCCGCTGATGGCCGGCCACGTCACCCACGCCGTCCTGGCCGACCACGCCGCCCGCAAGGTCAACGTCTCGACCGACGAAGCCGCCGCCCGCCGCAGGCAGGTCAACCACCTCCGCACCCACCTTGAGGGCCACATTGCCGCGCACCCCGACTACGACCTCGTCAAGCTCCGCGCGTCGGGCAGCACCGCCAAGCACACCGCGATCCGCCGACGCCGCGGCGAGGGCTCTGACGCCGACGTCGCGGCCTACGTCCGCGCCGCCAGCGTCGGCGGCGTCAGCGCTCCCGAGGCCGGGCTGCTCGAGTGGCTGCGCGACCGCTGCGCGGAGGTCTACGGCGCGACCAAGGACGCCGAGGACTTCTACGTCTCCGACCACGCCGTCGCAATTACCATGCGAGGCACCGGCCTCAAGATCGACGTCGCGCCCGTGCTGTACGAAGACGAGCCCGACGACAAGGGCCACCTGATCACCCGGCAGGGCGACCGCGTCCTGACCTCCGTCAGCCTCCACCTGGCGTTCGTCAACCGCCGCAAGGCAGCCGCCGGGCCCGGCTACGCTGAGCTCGTCAGGCTGCTCAAGGCGTGGATCCGGCACGCCAAGAGCCAGGACGAGGACCTGCGGTGCAAGTCCTTCCTCCTCGAGCTCGTCGTCGCCAGGCTGTGGGACGACGGTTGGAACGGTCAGCCGCTGCAGGTCGGCGATTACCCCCGCGCGTTCGAGCAGGTCCTCGCCTACATCGCCCGGACCGGCTTGACCGAGCCGATCGCCTTCGCCGACTGCTACGACCGGTCCCTCGTCGCCGCTTCCCCCGACCCGGTGCAGGTCTGGGACCCAGTGAACCCCGATAACAACGTGGCCCGGTCCTACACAGACGCCGACCGCGCCCGCCTCGTCGCCTGCGCGAATGCCGCGCTCGAGGAGATCGCTTGGGCGGCGACCGCCCCGACCAAGGCCGAGGCCAACGACGCCTGGCGCGCCGTCCTTGGCCCGGGCTTCGAGGGGGCCTGATGAGCTCGTCCTACACCCTCACCGCCAGCTTCACCATCACCGACGCCCGGTACGTCGGCGCCAAGATCGGCGCCGATCTGCGGCTGCTCCATGCCTACTACGGCCGGCCCGCCCTGGCCGACATCGACGACTACGCCGAGGAGGTCGCGCTCCTGCTGCGCGATGGCCACCTCGCCACCGTCGACTACGGCTTCAAGGACGGCGACGCGTGGACGCTCCGGCTGCGGTACACCGCGACCGCGGGCGGTCACCTCGCCGACAACCGCCCGGGATCGCTGCCGCCTGCCGCCCAGGTCGCCGGGTCGGCGTTCTACTCCTACCTCACCTACTCGGGAAAGTTCGACGACCTGCCCGCCGACCGACGGGCCGCCGTCAAGGCCGCCCTCCCCGTCACCCGCATCGGCGCGGCCGAGCCGACCGCCGGGGCCGCCAGCACCGGCCACGGCCACGGCTACAGCCGCAACGGCGCGGGCGTCTCCCGCGACGTCTACATCGCCAACTGAAGGACGCAATGACCCCGCAGGACGAGTTGTTCCACCCCGTCGTCGAGCTCCCTGAGCCGGTCCGTGCTGAGCGTTACCGCCGCCTCGTCGGGCTCGACGGCGCCAAGGAGCGCCTCCGTCAGGAGGCGCTCCTGCTCGCCGCGCCGCAGCGGCTGGCCGCGTGGGCCGCCGAGCATCACGGCGGCGAGCCGGCCGCGCTCGGACTGTTCCGCGACCGAGCGCCGCTGTTCGTCCTCGGAGGGGACGTCGGCGCGGGCAAGACCGCCCTGGCCGAATCGTTCGGCTGCGACCTGGCCGACGAGCTCGGCGTCCCGGTGTGGCTGTACCGGCTGCGGCTCAGCGCCCGCGGCAGCGGGCTTGTCGGGGAGATGTCCAAGCTCGTCGGCGACGCCTTCGCGCACCTGCAGCAGCTCGGCAGCAGGGCCGCAGGCCGGCGCGGCCCGACGGCCGTGTACGTCCTGGTCGTCGACGAGGCCGACGCGCTCGGACAGTCCCGCGCCGCGCAGCAGATGCACCACGAGGACCGGGCAGGAGTCGACGCGCTGCTCGCCGGGGTCGACGCGCTGGCCGCCGCGTGCGTGCCCGTGCTCGTCGTCATGTGCACCAACCGAGCGGGCGCGCTCGACCCCGCGCTGCTGCGCCGGGCCGCTGCGACGTTCACGTTCGGCAGGCCCGACGACGACCAGCGCCGTGCCGTCCTGGCCGCCGCCCTCGACGGCCTGGGGGTCGGGGAGGCCGACATCGCCGCGCTGGCCGGCGCGACCGGGACCCGCGACGGCCGGCCCGGCTTCACCTACTCCGACCTGACGCAGCGGCTCGTGCCCGCCGCGGTCCTGCAAGCGTTCCCCCACCGCCCCGTCACCGGCGGACTGCTGCTGGACGTTGCGGTGGGGATGGACGCGACGCCCGTCTTCGGCGACGACGGCGACCACCAGTGACGACCCCGTCCGGCCGCGCGGCGCGCGCGGCGTCGCTGTTCGGCGACGACTACCAGCACCTGCACGCGTGGAGCGAGGCCGTGCACGCGCTGCGCCCGGGCAGCGGCTCGACGGCCTTCGCCGTGGAGGCCGTCGGCGCCTCGCACTACGACGACGTCGTCGTCGAGCGCCGCGACGGCGGCTCGTTCGTGCAGGCGAAGTTCGCCGTCGAACCGACCGGAGGCTTCTCCGTGGACTGGCTGCTCGAGCCCGTCGGCAAGGACGGAGCCAGCCTGGCAGGCCGGGCCCTCGCGGCCCACGACAAACTGACCGCGGGCAACGGCCGGGCGCAGCTGCGGCTGGTCACCAACAGGACCCTCGCCGACGGCGACGCGTGGATGTCGGCGTTCCAGGCGCCTGACGGCACCCTCGGGCACGCCGTCGCCAGGCTCCTCGACGGTTCAACGACCCACGCCGCGGCCGCCGCCGCCCTAGCCCGGCTCCGCGAGCACCTTGCTTGCGGCGACGAGCGGCTGCTCGCGCTCCTGCGCGACTGGGAGCTGCGCTGGTCGAGCGACCTCGGCAACGAGACCCGCCTGGCGAAGGCGCGGATGGCCGCGCTCGGCTTGCGCGACGACGACGACGCGGTCCGCGCCGGCCGCGAGCTCGTCCGCCGGCTGGTCCAGGACGGCGTGCGGCGCCTGGACGCGGCCGACCTGCGCGAGGCCGTCGACGGCCTCGCGCTTCGACTCCGCCCGCCGGCCGCCGTGCTGTCCGTCAGCCTCATCGACGCCGAGCCTGCCGCGGCCGACGCCGACGTCCGGCTCGACCTGCGGCACGTGTTCGCCGGCCGTGAGGGCGACGCCGCCCGGGGCCTGCGGCCGCGCGAGTGGGCCGAGCACGTCGCCGCTCCCATCGACTCGGCCGTCGCCTCGCTCGAGACCGCCGGCGCCCGCCGCGTCCTGGTCCGTGCCGCCGCGCGGCTACCGGTCTGGTTCTACCTCGGCAGCCGGATGAGGCAAGTCCGGGATTGGACGGTCCTGGCCGAGCTCGGCGGGCAGGTCTACTCCTCCGACGACGCCCTGGCCACGTCGCCGCAGCTGGCGCCGCCGCCCGACGACCCCGAGAGCGGCGGAGTGGCGGACGGCGGCGATCTACACGTTGCCGTGAGCGTCACCGTCGAGATCGGCGATCAGGTGCAAGCGCACGCGCGGGGCGCTGGGCAGCCCGGCCCGGTCCTGCGGCTCACTGCTGTCACCCCGGGGCCGCAGGCCGTCGCAGGGCCCGCGGAGGCAGCACGGCTCGTCGACGACATCCGCGGCCGGATCGCCGCGGCGATCCGGGCCGGCGGGCACCGGCAGGTCCACCTGTACTTCGCCGCCCCGCGGATCGTGCCGCTGATGCTCGCACACCGGTGGAACGGCATGGGCACCGCGGTCGTGCACGAGGACCTGCTCGGCGGCGGCTACCAGGCGGCGTTCGAGGTCCCGTGAACGCGCAGGACCGCTCGGCGTCGCCGGCCGGGCCTACGGAGGTCCGGGTGACGGCGGACAGGGAGCACCGTGCTCGACCGTGTGGTGGCTCAACGACAGCAGCCGCAAGACCGGCCTGACGCACGCGCTAGATGTGCCCGGAGCTGCCGGCGCCTGTTCGGTTGCCATTCAGTCGCTCGTCGGCATGAGCGGGCGCGCCATCGCTCTGCGGCGCTGTCCCGAGTGACCGGAAAACCGGTGACGCAGGTCAAGAAAAAAACGGTCCCGCAATCGCTCGTTTGTGGGCCGGTTCGGGCTCGCGCGCTCGATCGACTTGATGCGGCCGGCTGGTGAGCGTGCTGCGGGGAGGGGAAGTGTACGTAACAGGTGTCCGGAACCTACGTACCGCGAATAGGGCGTGTAGGAGGTTTGCGGCACGGTTCAGGCACGGCGCGCCTGCTGAGTTGCGCGCAGGGTGTCGACGACCGAGCAGAACCCGGCCCTGCAGGTCGACAAGCTGACCGCGGCCGCTCGATCGTGCGCCGTTCGCGCACAGACCAAACAGGGCATACAGCCCCTGATACCCGCACCAATGAACCGGCTGGGCCGGTCGCCGCGCCACGACCGGGAGAATCTGCGCCCAGCTCAGGTGCGTGAACGCGTGCCGTCGCACGACGCTCCCGCCCCGAGGACGCCGCCGGTGCGGAGCGCCTGCCCGGTGCGCTGGTCCACTGGGTCGATGCGTCCAGGGTTGCTGACCGCGACCGGAGGCGGACCAGCAACCCTGATGGAGCTCTGCCCGCAGCCCGTGCGGCAGCTCCAGCAGCACCTGCCCACGCCTTCGCACGACAGCGCGACCTGCCGGGGCGGCGGGGCGGACTCCTGCCCGGGCAGCGGGCGGCGCGGCCGCACCGTCGACACTGCCCAGCAGCCCCACGGCCAGCACCACCGGCAGCCCACGGCGCCGCCATCACCGCCACCCCTTCACGCTCGGCACCCGTGTACTACCCCCTGGACACCAGCGCCCACTCACTATCAGCAACCACCTCACCAGTGCGTCCTTGGCAAGGGCGGTGGACGGAACAACGGCCCCTCGGCCCGGCAATCAGACCAGGTAGTCGCTCGGCCGTAGCCCCCCGAGGGGTTCGGTCTGCTCGAAGGCGTGCCCGAGGTCAAGCACCGCCTGCTCGCCGAGCGCCGGCCCGACGATCTGCATGCCCACCGGGAGCCCGTCGACGGTCCCGCACGGCATCGACAGGCATGGCAGGCCGAGCAGGCTCGCCGGTCCGACCAGCCGGATCATGCTGTCGATGGCGTTCACCGGCGCACCGTTCACCAGCGCGGTGTCCTCCCCGATCGTCGGTGTCCGGCTGCCCAGCGTCGGCCCGATGAGGACGTCGACATCCGCGAAGGTACGGTGTACCTCGCCTCGCAGCGACCGGCGCACCTGCTGCGCCTCCAGGTAGTCGACCGCCGAGGGCAGCTCCCCGCACTCGAGGAGCAGCCGGACGTCGTCGCCGTAGTCCTGCGGGCGGTCGCGCAGGTTCGCGTGGTGCACGGTGCTGGTCTCGGCGGTGTCGATGACGGTCAGCGCGAACTCGGTGTGCGCCAGTCCCGGGATCGACACGGTCCGCACCGTCGCACCGAGCCGGCGCAGCGCCTCGATGCCGGCCCGCACGAGCTGAGCGACGGCGTCGTCGATGTCGGTGAAGTAGAAACCCTCTTCCACTCCGATGACCATCCCCTCGCACGTGTCGCGCAGCGCGTCGGCCGTCGTGGTCCGCGGCAGCCCGAGCGAACCCGGATCCCGTGGGTCGTGCCCGCTGATCGCGTCAAGTACCAGCGCGGCGTCCCGCACCGTCCGGGTCATGGGGCCGACGTGGTCGAGCGTCCAGGCCTCCGGGAAGACGCCGTACCGACTCACCCGCCCGTACGTCGGCTTGAGCCCGACGACGCCGCAGATCGCTGCGGGGATGCGGATGGAGCCGGAGGTGTCGGAACCGAGCGCGGCCGCTGCCATGCCGGTCGCCAGCGCGACCGCAGACCCACCGCTGGAACCACCGGGGGTCTTCGTCGTGTCCCACGGATTGCGGCATGTCCCCCAGTGCGGGTTGTCAGTCGTGCCACCGAGCGCGTACTCGTGCATGTTGGTCTTGCCGACGACGACCGCTCCCGCCGCGGACAACCGGGTAGTCACCCCGGCGTCGCGAGCGGGCACGAAGCTGCTGTGGATCTTCGAGCCCATTGTCGTGCGCCTGCCACCGATGTAGATGTTGTCCTTCACCGCCGTCGGAACGCCGTGCAGCGGCCCGCGGTAGTTCCCGGACGCGATCTCGGCGTCCGCAGCCCTCGACTCGACCAGCGCACTCTCGCGGTAGACGTCGATAAAGGCCCTGAGCCTGTCGTCGTGGGCCGCGATCGCCGCGAGCGCCGACTCGGTGACGGCTACGGAGGAGACCTCGCCCGAAGCAATGAGGGCCGAGACCTGCGTGATGGACAGCGCGGCGAGCTCAGTCTGCATCGGGAGTTCTCGCCGTCCACGTGGTAGCCGGTTCGGCGTCGCCGAGCAGGCGCTCGTCGAGCGCGCCGCGCAGTTCACGCATCCTGCGCCAATACGCAGCAAGCGGTGCACGGTCCTCGTCGGGGACGGTGAGGTCGCGCCGGTCGACCAGGTGGGCAACGTCGGTCTCGCGCTCGCTCACGCGTCCGGCGGGGTCGCTCGCAGTGCCGCCATCGCGGCCGTCTTGGACCGCAGGTACAGGAAGTAGTAAGCCAGGCCGGCCGCGTAGAGGATCACGACGATGAGGAGGTCGCGGGTGGTCTGTTGGCTCAGGGCGACCGCCGCGCCGATGATCGCGACCAGCGGCGGGATGGGGAACAGCGGCATCCGGAACGTCCGCGTCGCGGTCCTGTCACGCAGCCGGCTGACGATCGCGGTGACGCCGACGAAGACGTAGATCGCGATCGTCAGTACGGAGACGAACGTCACGACAGCGACGATGTCGGACAGGAAGCACAGCACCGTGGCGAACAAGCCCACGACGAGCGTCGCGACCCACGGCGCATCGGTCGACCGCAGGAGCTTGTGCAGCGCGGTACTCACCGGTCCGGGCCAGATCTCGTCCCGCCCGCTGGCCCACAGCACCCGGGCCATCTGGAGCGTGATCGCGAGACCAGCGTTGAAGAACGCGATGACAGCACCGACGGTCAGGATCGTGCCCGCGGTGTGCCCGAAGCGCTGCTCCACGACGTATGTCAGCGGCGTGCTCGAACCCAGGAATGTTTTCAGGTCGGGTGCGCCGAACGCCGCGCCGAGAAAAGCGGCGAGTTCGAGTACGACGCCTATCAGGCAGGACCAGAGCACCGCTTTGCCGACGTTGCGCGTCGGGCCCTTGGTCTCCTCCGCGAAGGAGATCGCCGCGTCGTAGCCGTTCACCGACTGTAGGGCGACGGCGACCGCAGCGATGACGGCGCCGGTGGCGAAGGCCGACAACTGGCCGTGGACCAGACCTTGCGGGTGCAGGAACGTCGTCACGCTCTGGACGGGGCGTGAGAAGCCGGCGACGGCGATCACCACGATGACGACCATCTCGAGCAGGAGGAACAGCGCGGTCATCACCGCGTTGACATGGATCTTGAGCATCGCCAGTCCGGTCACCACAACCATCGCGATCGCCGACGTCAGGTTGACCGGGATAGAGGAGTTCAGCGAGTTCAGGTAGGTACCGACGCCGAGGGCGATACTGGCCGGCAGGAAGATCGCCTGTCCCACATAGCTCAACAGCGTCAGGAACGAGGCCCACGTCCCCAGCACGCGCGCCACGATGCTGTAGATGCCGCCGGCGAGGGGGAACTGGGAGCCCAGCTCGGCCATGCAGAGCGCCACCATGATGGCCAGCCCGGCGCCGGCCAGGTAGGCGATGACCGAGCCGGTCCCGGCCAGCGCGATCACTGCGATCCCGACGATCAGCAGCGAGCCTGCGGGGGTGATGTCGGACAGTGTCAGGATCACTGAGCCCTTGGTCGTGAGGCCGCGCACGAGCCTGGGCGTGTAGCCGAGCTGTCGCAGGCGACTGTCGCCGTCGTCGATCACCATCGGCCCGCCGTCGGTCGTCGTGTCCACCATACGAATCGATCCTTTTGGTCGGCAGCCCTTGCGCGGTTCAGGGTTCCCGGAGCCTAGTGAGTTCGGCGACTCCGCAACTTGTGCGGATCCACAGGTATGCCGCGGCAAGTCTGCTCCCCTGCACCACTGCCGGGTAGCAGCCGCAGGACATCATGGACGGCAACACGACGCGGGCGGAGGCGCAGAGGTGCAAAGGACGGTGAGCTTCCGCGCCCCTGCCTGCCGGCGGTCGGCATGAGTGCCGCCGGCGTCGCGGACGCGGGAACCGCTGCCGGCGAGGCGCACCAGGCAGCCGCGCGCGCGGGCGTGACGGTCGTTGAGGCCGACAGCGAGCAAGCCGTCCGGCTGATCGCGCACGCCGGGGACCTGGTGTGGGGCCCGCGCGGGACGCTGGCCCCCAACGAGCTGCGGGCGCTGGCGTTCGCCGGTAACCCGGTGCACCTCGCGACCGACCGCCGACACCCCGAGCAGCCCGTGGTGGGGTTCGCGCTCGGCTTCCTCGGTTGGTCGCCGACGCTGCACGTGCATTCCCACCAGGCCGGTGTCGTCCCCGGCCACCGCCGCCGCGGCATCGGACTTGCCCTCAAGCTGGCGCAGCGCCGCACCTGCCTCGAGCACGAGATCGCCGAGATGCGCTGGACGTTCGATCCGCTGGTCCGCCGCAACACGATGTTCAACGTGACCGTACTCGGCGCCCGCGCGGCGACCTTCCATGCCGACTTCTACGGCGCGATGAGCGACTCGATCAACGCCGGCGACGCCTCCGACCGCCTCGAGGCGGTCTGGGACCTGCACCGCCCCCTGCCGACGCGGGCCGGCCAGGCAGCGTCGGCTCCCACCGGTGGTGCGGGGCCGGCGCTGCTCCGCGCCCGCGACGGTCGGCCGGTCGCTGCCGACCTGAGCCCGCGCGCCGGCGCGGTGATCGAGGTGCCGGCGAACTACGAGACCATCCGAGCGGACGACCCGGAGCTGGGCCAGGAATGGCGGCTGGCCATGCGGCACGTGCTCGCCACCGCATACGACGCCGGGTTCCGCATCGGCGCCGTGGACGAGCAGGGCTACCGCCTTGTTGTGCGAGAGGCTGACTAGATGACGAGAGACACGACAGCCCGGAGCACGGATCCCGTGGCGCGGCTCGTCGCGGACCTGTCGGCCCGGCAGGAGCAGATGGTGGGGCTGCTCGGCGTCCTGGTCTCCAGCGAGTCGCCGTCGTCCGAGCCGACGATGCTGGCCGCGACGGCCGACCTGCTCGCCGACCACGGCTCTCGCTTGCTGGGCGCCGAACCGGAACGCATCAACGACCAGGCGGGCACACCGGTGCTCCGCTGGCAACTGCCTGCGCTGGACTCGCACGCCCGTCCCGTTCTCCTGCTCGGGCACCTCGACACCGTCTGGCCGGCCGGCACGATCGACCGCTGGCCCTTCGAGTCCGACGGCGACCGGGCGACCGGGCCCGGCGCCTTCGACATGAAAGCCGGGCTGGTTCAGGCGCTGTTCGCGCTGTCCGTGCTCAGGATGACGGCGATCCCCCGTCCCCCGGTCGTGTTGCTCGTGACGGCGGACGAGGAGATCGGCTCACCCGCCGGGCGCAGCATCGTCGAGTCGACCGCGCGATCCGCCTCAGCGGTGCTGGTGCTCGAGGCATCGCTCGACGGCCGGCTGAAGACCGCACGCAAGGGGGTCAGCAACTACGACCTGCACCTCACCGGGCGCTCGGCCCATGCGGGCCTCGAGCCGGAGAAGGGCGTCAACGCGCTGGTGGCCGCAGCGCACGTCGTGCTTGCCCTAGAGGCCGTCGCCTGCCCCGAGTTGGGGACCACCGTCACGGTCACCATGGCGAGCGCCGGCACCACCCGCAACACCGTTCCGTCCGGGGCGTCCATCGCGATCGATGTCCGTGCTTCCACCGTCGAGGAGCAGCTTCGGGTCGACGCTGAACTCCGCGCCCTGCAGCCGCCCGGGGGTGCCACGATGACGGTCGAGGGCGGGATGAACCGGCCGCCCATGGAGGAGAGGACCTCGCTGGAGCTGCTGGCTCTGGCGCAGCGGGCGGCGTCCCGTTGCGGCTTGCCCCTGCTGGGAACGGCGCGGGTCGGCGGCGGCTCGGACGGCAACTTCACCGCCGCCCTCGGCGTGCGGACCCTGGACGGGATGGGCGCGGTGGGCGCCGGCGCGCACGCGGAGGGCGAGTACGCGCTCGTGTCAGCAATGCCTGAACGAGCCGGTCTGCTGGCTGCGCTCATCGTGGAACTGGGAGAGGACCAGCAATGAAGCTCACGTCCGTCGAACTGTTGCGCCTGCAGATGCCGCTGGTCAGCGCCTTCCGTACCTCCTTCGGGGTGCAGACCGCACGCGACGTCTTGGTTGTCGCGGTGCACACCGCGGACGGCGTGACGGGGTACGGCGAGTGCGTTGCGCTGTCCGACCCGGTCTACAACGAGGAGTACGTGGAGTCGGCGGCCCAGGTGCTGGAGCGCTACCTCGTGCCCGCGGTCCTGGCGTGCGAGGACCTCCACGCCGCGCGGGTTGCGGAGCTGACGGCCGGGTTCGTCGGGCACCGGATGGCCAAGGCGGCCCTCGAGCTCGCGGTCCTCGACGCCCAGCTTCAGGCGGCGGGGATGAGCCTGGCGACCTACCTGGGCGGGACCCGTGAGCGGGTCGATGTCGGTGTGTCGGTGGGGATCACCGACACCGTCGAGCAACTGATCGAGACGGTCGGACGCTACCGCGAGCAGGGGTATCGCCGGGCCAAGCTGAAGATCGAGCCCGGGTTTGACGTGGTACCCGTGACGGCGGTGCGGCAGGCAGTCGGACCCGACTTCGATCTGCAGGTCGACGGCAACACGGCCTACCGGGCCAAGGACCTCGCGCATCTGCAGAAGCTGGACGATCTGGGCCTGCTGCTCATAGAGCAGCCCTTCGAGCACGATGCCCTGGCACTACACGCGGAGCTCGCCCGCCGATGCGTCACGCCGATCTGCCTGGACGAGTCGATCACCTCAGCCGCCATGACAGCCCGGTCCGTGCTCGCGGGCGCCTGCAGCATCGTCAACATCAAGGCGGCACGCATGGGCGGCTACCTCGAGGCGCGCCGCGCGCACGACGTCGCCCAGGCGCTGGACACCCCGGTGTGGTGTGGCGGCATGCTCGAGACCGGGCTCGGCCGGGCTGCCAACCTCGCGCTCGCCGCGCTGCCGAACTTCACGCTCGCCGGTGACATCTCTGCCTCCGCGCGGTACTTCGCCGAGGACATCACCGAGCCGTTCGCGCTGGAGGACGGCCGTATCTCCGTTCCCACCGGGCCGGGCCTGGGGGTCACCGTGCGGACAGACGTGCTGCAGGACGTACTCACCTCACGGACAACGGTCAGGATCTGAGCCGTCCGACGCTTTCTCATCGGTCCGCACCGCGCCGGCGTCGTAACCCGCGGACCGCCGGACGTGCCGTAGGTGCAGCATCGCGATGAGACGCTCCTCCGGGTCGTCGAGGCGGATGCCGGACAGCTCAACGACCCGCCGCAATCTGTAGCGGACCGTGTTGGGGTGGATGCCGAGCGCCCGCGCAGCGCGTGCGTTGTCGCCGAAGCTGTCGAGCCAGGTGTCGAGCGTGCGGTGGTAGTCGCTGCCGCGACGGCGGTCGTGGTCGAGCAGCCGCAAGACCGGGCCGTCCCGAAGCGAGCCGACCGCGGCCAGCGCGGCCACCACATCGCCCACCGCCACAGCGGCCCGAGCACTCTGGTACGTCCCCACCGGCCCCCAGGACGGGTCCCGGGACAGCAGTCGCAGAATCTGGTCGACCCTGCGCGTGCCGGCGACAACGTCCCCCAGCTGCCCGACCACCGGACCGCAGGCCACCCGTACGGCCAGCCCGGCCTGCTGGGCGTCGCCGGCCAGGCTCTTGGCCAGCCGCTCAATGCCCACTTCCACCTGGTCGCGCGGGCCGGTCAGCTCCGGGATCAGCACCAGTAGACGCCCCTCGCTGAACACGCTGGCAACCAACCAGCGGAAAGCCATCGCGCGGGCGCTGAGCAGCTCGTCCAGTCTCCGGACGACGGGATGATCAGCACCGAGCGGCCCTGCGGAGTCGACCGCGATGCCAAGTACCGCGCATGGCAGCTCGGCGTCAAAGCCCAACGCATCGGCCGCGGCCCCGATGTCGGCACTGCCGTCGACCAGGCCCTTGAGCAGGTCCTCGCGACGCTGGCGCAGCGTGAGCCCGGCGCTCTGTGCCCGGATCAGGTGCGCGGGGGCCATGCGCGAGGCCTCGGCCAGAGCCCTTTCAGCGCCGGATCCGAGTTCGACACGGCCTTCCTGCACCCAGATCGACCCGAGCAGCTCACCGTTCGCCCGTACTGCCACGACCATCCGCCGGCGCAGGCCCAACCGCTCGTCCGCGGCGACCTGCACGACCTCGTCAGTGGCGTTCAAGGCCTGGAAGACGCCGCAGCTGTGCAGGTGGTCCAGGTACGCCTCAGGGACTTTGCGACCGAGGATCGCCTCCCGGCGTGGCTCGTCGAGCTCGTCGACGTGCAGCGTGGAATAGGCCAGGACGTGGTTCGTCGGGTCCTCGACCGTGACCTCGCCACCGATAGCCCGAGCCAGGACGTTGGCGAAACCGAAGAGATCTCCGGTCGCTGTCGCACTCTGCGACCCCTGCGGCACGACCGTCATCGCGTGACGGATGAGCACGCTGATCTGCTCCCAACGCATGGCCGCTGGCAGCACGATGAGAGTTGTCCCGCTTTGGAAGGCCGCCGTGCGCAGCTGCGGCAGGTCCGCTGCACTCGAGCGCACGACAACGGCAGCGACACCAGCAGACGCGGCAGTCCGCACGACCCGGCACGCCTCGTCGGACGTCGCGACCAGGCCCACGCCCAGCAACACGTCGCCCGGCCGCAGCACCGGCGGATCGGCGACGTCGTAGACCACCACCTGACGCACCTGGACCGCCTGCAGGCCCGGAGTCGACAGCACCCTCAGTACGGCGGGGCCGAGCACCTCCAACAGCCGCGCAAGGTCCAGCCCCTCGCCGTCACCCGACAGCGCGGTCACCGCACCAGTATCACCTGGGGCAAAGAGCCTGCTGTGCACCTGGCGTGACGGTGCACAGCGGAGCACCACGACTACCCGCGCTGGGGGACTCGACGTGGGGGCCTGCTGCCAGCCTGCGGTTGCGCCAGGGTGATCTAAGGATCATGCAAGCCCCCCCGGGCCCCGAGCACCTACCGCTCACCGGCTGGTCGGGCCCCGTTGCTGCAGCTGCCGTCCTGCTGGCGGGGGGCATGGCAGCGCTAATGCCCGTGGGGTGGCCCGCCGCTCGCCCGGCGCGCCCGAATCGACGGACGCCCTTTGCGGGCACTGTGGGCCCCCAGCGGTGGGCCCTTGTTCCAACTCGGCGCACGTGGGGCCGGGCACGCAGCATCGCCCGACACGAGGTGCGGCCCCGTCTCAGCCAAGGATTGGCCACCGTTCGCAGTCACCCTCTGGGTGCAGCCAGTGACCGGGCCATGTAGCGCTGCGAGGACCGGCCACTTACTGATGCAAGGGCGTGTGCAAGCGCCAGCCCGCCATCCTGATGAGGGAGCAGCGGGACCCCGCTCTATCGGACGACTACGCGCGTCAGCCGCCAGGGGGCGGCTCCTGGGCTGGCCGTCGCCGCCGGTCGTCGCCGGGCCGGCCACCGACGCGTTCCACGCCGATCCCGGCAGCCACGACGACGGCGATACCCGCCACCGGCGCTGCCCCGGGGGTCTGGTGCAGTGCCACCAGACCGATGACCAGGGCGACCGCCGGTTCCAAGCACATCAACGTTCCGAATGCCGCGCTGGTGAGTCGGCGGAGGGCGAGCAGCTCCAGGCTGAACGGCACCACCGGAAGCAGGATTGCCAGTCCGAGACCGGTCAGCAGCAGCGGCCAGGTCAGACGTCCGATCAGGTGCGGCCCGGCGACGAGGCCGGAGACGAGGCCGGCGACCGGCATCGACACCGCCAGGGCGCGAACGCCGGACACGTCGTCCCCGACCCGCTGCGTGAGCAGTATGTACGCCGCCCAGCAGATCCCCGAGGCCAGCGCGAAGGCGATGCCGAATGGGTCGGCAGAGCCCTGCCACGGCTCGGTGAGCAGCACCACCCCAACGGCGGCCAACACCGACCACAGCCTCGTGCCGTCACGCCCCCGGCTGAGGGCCACACCCAGCGGCCCGAGGAATTCGAGGGCGCTGGCCGTCCCTAGCGGCAGTCGAGCGACAGCCTCCATGAACAACAGCGTCAGCCCCGCCGTGACCACTCCGAGGGCGATACAGGACAGCAGGGCCGGCCGGGTGAAGTACGACGGGCGGGGCCGGATCACGACCACCAGCAGCACGCCGGCCCAAGCGAGCCGCAGTGCACCGGTTCCCTCCGCTCCGATCCGGTCGAACAGTCCGACGGAGCCGGCCAGTCCGAGCTGCACGCAGAGCATCGACGCGACCGCCATGCCCGCGCCGGCTCGTGCCCGGGAGCGGGCGAGCGCTGAACCGGCAGGCTGAGGTGCGAGGACTTTCACACCGTCAGTAGACGCGGCAGCACCGTTTAGGTCCACGTGAAAACAGTTGACGGCTCGTCCTGGCTTCGTGAACGGTACAGCCGGTGCAGACCCGTCGGCTCGAGCTGCTCGTCGAGTTTGCGCGGCTCGGGTCCATGCGCGCGGTGGCCGACGCCCTGGGCACCACGACCTCCACCGTGTCCCAGCAGCTCGCGGCGCTGACCGGCGAAGTCGGCATGGCGCTGCTCGAACCGGACGGTCGGCGGGTCCGGCTCACACCGGCCGGTCGGCGGCTGGCCGAACACGCCGTGACGATCCTGGCCGCGGTCGAGTCGGCCCGCGTCGACCTCGACCCCGACGCTGATCCGGCCGGGAGAGTACGTGTCGCGGGCTTCGCCACCGCTATCCGAAGGGCGCTGCTACCCGTCGTCGCCGACCTTGCGAGCAGCACCCTCAGGTGGAGCTATTGATCTTCGAGCACGAGCCGGCCGATGCCGTCCGGCTCCTTGCCGGTGACGACGTCGATCTCGCGCTGACCTACGACTACAACCTTTCGGCTGCCACCACCGACCGCGCCGTCACCTCCACCCGGCTCTGGACGGCAGCTTGGGGACTCGGCGTACCCACCCCATCAGCGCCCGGTCACAGCGACAACGCCCTGCAGAGCTTTGACCGGTACTGCGACGCGGCTTGGATCGTCAACTCCCGCAACACAGCTGATGAGCACGTCGTCCGCATCATCGCCTCGATGGCCGGCTTCCAGCCACGGATCACGCACCAGGTCGACAGCCTCGAGCTCGTCCAGGACCTCATTGCCGCCGGCCTCGGAGTGGGACTGCTCCCGGTCGGGCAACCGACCGTGCCCGAAGTTCGCCTCTTGGAACTCCACGATCCCGCCGTCACCCTGCGCTCCTACGCCCTGACCCGACAAGGCCGGGCACGCTGGCCTCCGCTGGAACTCGTCCTCAGCCGCCTTGCCGGCGCCGTCGGACTGACACCGACCCTGCCGTAGGAGGAACCTGATTGACCGTCCGTGGACGCTCGGCCGGGTGGGCCCTGTGTTGGTCTGAGCCCGCCTTCGGCTTGCGAGACAACCTGATCTTGCTTGTCGCGGTCAGCGAGGGGCGCAGTTGGACGCGGAGGACCAGCTCGTGCGACCGCTCCGGGGTGCGACAGCCCGGAGTGCAAGGTGGGTGTCGTGTCGTCGTTGGTTCCGCGTAGCCCGGTCACCGTGCGGGGCCTGCAGGAGAGAGCGGCCAGGGCCCTGCCCGCCGAGCACGTCGAGCACGTCGGCGGCTGGTGGCTGCGCCACTCCGCGAGCCCGTCCTGGTGGATAGCGACGGTACTGCCGCACGGCCCGTCCGGCCAGGACGAGCTGGCGCCTAGGATCTCGGTAGCCGAGAGGTTCTACGCAGGCTTCGCGTGGCCACCAGGTTCCAGATCAGCCCGGGTGCGTGCCCGGCGGACCTGGACGCCACCCTGGGGGAGCGCGGCTACCGCTGGGAAGGTTCGATGTCTTTGCAGGTGGCCTTGGCCGCAGACGTCCAGGCCTGGGCATGCCCCCGACGGGCCGGACGTCCGGCTGGACCAGACCCCGACAGACGCGTGGCTGAAGGTATGGCGACACCGTCGCCGGCCACGGCGGTGACCCGCAAGTCGAGCGGGACCTGCTCGCCCGGGTGAGCCAGCCCAGTGCGTACGCCAGCGCGGTGCAGGGCGAGCTCGGCGCTGGTGTGCGTGCCTGCGCGCTATAGCTCGACGAGAGGCGCCTCCTGGGCACTGAGATCTCGTGGGCGTTGGGATCTGCAGCGTCGCGATCGGAGTGGGCGGTGCAGGTCCTGATGCCGGGGAGCTAACGACCGTTGTCAGGGTCGTCGTGCGCGTTGACGCCGGTGCAGCGCGCGCCTACTGCGTCGTGAGCGCGTTGTCGTCCACGACGAACGACGTCTGCTGCGAGCTGTCCTCGCTGGCCGTGAAGCGCACCGTCAGGGCCTGCCCTTTGTAGGCCGCCACGTTGAAGCTCTTTTGGGTGTAGCCGCTCGCCGCGCTCAGGTTCGAGTAGGTGCCGAGCGTCGCCAGGACCGTGCCGCTGCTGTTGAGCAGCTGCACTGACATCTTGTCGTAGGCGGTGCTGGTCGTTGTCTCGGCGGTGTCCACGTGCAGCCAGAACGACAGGGTCGCGCTGGTGACGGTGGACGGTACGGTCACCGTCTGGGCGAGCGCGTCGGTGTGGGCTGTCCCGTACCCGTCCATCCACGCCTTCCAGCTGCCCGAGTGGGCGGGCTCGCCCGTGGTGTTGTCCAGTACGCCGGAGCTCGTCGTCCACGGCGACGGCGTCCCTGTCTCGAAACCGGGGTTGCCCAGCAGCTGCTTAGTGGTGGTCGTACCGCCCGCGCTGGTGAAGGCCGCGGTGCCCTTCGGTGTGCCCAGCCCGGTGGGTCCGTCGTAACCGGCTCGCGCCGTGCACAGGTACGTCCCGCACGTGCCGTTGCTGCCCGAGATCACGTCGTACAAGGCAGCGGTGTTGGCGTACGGGAAGGAGGCGGGCGTGCTGCCGGCGGCCGGTGCGCCCGCCTGCGCGTAGGCCCCGGCGACGATCGGCGACGCCGCGCTCGTGCCACCGAAGACCAGCCACCCGCTCTGGCTGTTGCTCGGCGTGCTGTCGTACACCGCGACGCCGGTCTTGGGGTCCGCGACGGCGGCGACGTCGGCGACGCTGCGTTTGGCGCAGCCAGTGTCGTGCTGCCAGGACGGCTTCGGGTCGTACCCGGAGCAGCCGCTCCCGGCGCCGCTCCAGGCCGTCTCGCTGAAGCCGCGCGTGGTGGAGGTCCGCGTCAGGGACGTGCCCCCCACCGCCGTCACGTACCGCGAGGCGGCCGGGTACTCCACGCCGTAGCCGTTGTCGCCGGAGCTCGCGGTTATCGCCACGCCGGGGTGGTTGAAGTAGCTCGTGTCGTAGCTGGTGTCGCTGGCGGACTCCGAGCCGCCGTAGCTGTTGGACACCGCGGCCGCGCCGAGGCGCACGGCCGTGTTCACCGCCGTGCCGAGGTCGGTCATGCTCGGCGAGTTTGCCTCGACGAGCAGGATCTTGCAGCCCGGGCAGGCCGCCGAGACCATGTCGAGGTCCAGCGCGATCTCCTGCCCCCAGGAGGCGTTCGCCGCCGGTCGGGTCGAGCCGCCGGTCTGGTTCACCTTCGTGAAGCAGCCGCTGGTGCAGGCCGGCAGCCCGTACTGCGCGCGATAGGCGCTGAGATCGTTCTGCGCGGTCGGCAGGTCGTACGCGTCCACGATCGCCACCGTGCGCCCGGCACCGCCCGAGGCGGAAAGGGAGTACGCCGCCTGCAGGTCGGACGGGCCGTAGCCGCTCGGCGTCACCGCGGCGCTCGCAAGCGGCCCCGAGACGTCAAGGTCCACGATCGCGTGGCACGCCGCGGAGTGCGGCTTGGGTGCGCCGCACACCTTGGCGTGGCGGTGCCCGTGCAGTCTGCCCGCCCCCGAGCCCTCCTGGGCGGCGGCCGCCGGCACGGCAGGCAGGGCCGCCAGCAGCGTCACGGCGGTGGCGAGCAGCAGGGTCCGGACGCGCACCAGGCCTCCCTAGGCAGGTGAGAACGACTTGCGTGGTCTTGTCCGGGTCGGCCGGCTGGTCGCTGTCCGATCTGGTGGGACGACGACGCTGGGGTGCCGACCGGGCGTTCAGCTGCTCAGGAGGTGGCCGGAGCGTCGGGTGACTCGGGGGCGTCCGGAGCTTCCGGGGCGTCCGCCGAGACGCGGGACGCGGTGCGTACCCCGTTGACGCTGGCACCCTTGACCGAGACGTGGTCGCCGGACAGCAGGTCGGGGAGCGTTGCCGGCGCGTCGTCGCGGGAGATCTTGGTCGTGTCCGTGACCTTGACGGTCACGACGGTTCCGCGCAGGGTCTTGTCGTGGCCGCCCTGGACGGTGAAGCTGACGGTGCCGGCGGCAGCGTCGACGGCGGTTACGGCGCCGCCGAGCGCGAAGCTCAGCTTGGCTGCCTTGGCGTGGGTGTGTGCGGTATGGGCGGCCACCGACCTGCCGTGCGCGTGCTGCGTGGGGGGCTGGGCGAGGGCCGGCGCCGCGCCGGCTCCCGCCATCGCGAGTGCCAGGAGCGCGGCGGCCGCGACGTTTCGAGTGCGCATGGCAGGGGTCTCCAGGGGGGCAGGACGCCCGGGCAGGGTGTCGGGGGCGCTTACTCCTGTCTCTCGGCGCGGCGAGCAGCGGGCTTTAGCGGCAACCCGGGTGAACGTCCCCACCCCCCCAAGGATCCGTGCCGGACGGCCGGCGCGGCCGGCAGGTGGGCCGCCCGAGCCTGCTGGACCCAGCCGTGCTGGCGTACGCGGCGCACCTGCGTGCGCCGGCCACCCGATGGCTCAGATCGTGGCTAAGACTGGGATGACCCGCAGCAGCCTGTACTGGTACCTGCCGCCCCGCCGGCCAGTTGCGGTGACGGCAGTTGCAGGGACGGCGGCACAGCGAGCCGAGGACGTGACGGTGGCGGTGCCGGTCGCCACTGCCGGTGCGGCGGTGGTGGTCGCGTGGTGACTGCGGACGGGGGGAGCGGCTGGTCACGGTGCTGCTGACCTTGGCGGTGCCGGAGGTGGCCGACCCGGAGGACGCCGCCGCGCTGGTCGTCGACGCCGCGGCGACCAGCGCGCTTGAGGTCCGGCACGCGGTCGGGGTGGAGGGTCACCCATCGGCGCCGGGCGTAACGGTGGTGCGGCCAGGTCGGCGGCAGCCGTGGCAGGTGGTGGCGGTCACCGCTGACACGCTGCGGTTGCGGGACCTGGCCGGGGACGTCGTGGAGGTCTCCCGGTGCAGCGTGCGACCCGACCCACGGGACGTCCCCGCCGCGCTAGAGGCGTTTGACACCCGCAGCAGGGGCAGCAGGTGCTGGCAGGAGATGGCCGGAGATGGCCGTCAGCGTCTGGTCATGTGCCAGTGTCTCGTGGACGATCGTCTACGAGACGACAATGGCTCTGCCGGTCCCTCAGCAGCATCAACTGTCTCGTGACCCGTGTCCACGATCTACGTAACCCGAGGATGTCGGGTGACGCGCGCACATCATCCGGCAGGTCAGGGCGCGACCGCGCTTTTCGCTATCCTTACCGCGGTCGGCGAGGTGTTCCGGGCACCGTCGTCGGGTCGTGTCGGCCGGCCTGCTGCGACGCACCGGCTACCTGAAGCGGGGCCGCCGACTGACCCTGCGGGTGGGGCTCGCGGGCTCCGCCGCCTGCCTGCTGCTGGACGCCTTCGTACACGGCCCTGGCCCCCGTGTTGATCGCGCTCGCGGCGGCCTTCTTGATGCTTCGAGCTGGCCAACTTGCCGAGCTGGTCGGTCCCCATGGACGTCGCCCCCGAGCACGCGGGCGCCGCCAGCGGGCTGGTCAACACCGGCTTCAAAGTCGCGGGCATCCTGGCACCCGGTCACGGGGCTGCTCGTGGACGCGACCGGCTTCTTCGCCGTCGCGCTGGTCCTCGCCGGCTGCGCTGCTCGGGCTCGGCGTCGACGCCGCCCGTTGGGTCGACGTACGGCCGGTACAGGCAGCTGCCGCCTAGCGGCCCGCGCCGGGTACGCCGACCTCGCGGCCGGCGAGGAAGCTCTCGATCACTGGGCACGCGTCGTCCGGCTGCTCGAGCAGGAACAGGTGGCCGCCGTCGACGACGTGCAGGCGGGCGCCGGGGATCAGACGGGCGAGGATCCGGGCGTTCCTCGGCCGGGCCAGCGGGTCCCGGGCGCCGCCGAGCACCAGGGTCGGCGCGGTGAGCGTCTTGAGCCATCGGCGGCTGGACCAGCCGGTGATGGCCGACAGCTGCTGGAAGTAGCCGAGCACGCTCGGCGGCCGGGCCACCCTGGCGCTGCCGTGCGCGGAGTCCGCGGCCTTGCCGGGGGCGCTGCCGAAAATGTACGGCGCGGAGAGCCGCAGGTAGGTCTTGGAGTAGTAGCGCGCGGGCGTGGCCATCAGCGCGAAGACCCACGGTGCAGGCGGCTCGCCGCCAAGGCCCGGCATGGTGGCGCCGAGCACGAGCGATCGGACGCGGGAAGGCGCCTGGTGCGCGAGTTGCTGCGCGAGCGCCCCGCCCCAGGAGTAGCCGAGCACGTCCGTCTGCTCGATCCCCAGCTCGTCGAGCAGCTCGACCACGAGCTTCGCGTAGCCCCGCAGGCGCATCGGCAGGTGCAGCGGCGGCGACTGCCCGGTGCCCGGCACGTCGAACAGCACCAGGCGCCGGCCGGGGAGGCGCCGCACGACCGGCTCCCACATCTCGATGTTGGCGCCGATGCCGTTGATGAGCAGCAGCGGCGGACCGGTCCCGATCACCGCGACCCGCAGGCGGGTTGTGCCCACTCGCACCCAGCGGATGGGCGGCTCCCAGGTAGAGGGCGGCGGCGCCTTCGCGCTCCTGGACTCCCGGCTGCTCGTCGTCACGCCCGCACCCTTCCCCCCCCGTGCGGCATTGACGCTGGGCGGGACGTGCGCGGGAGGCCCAATGGTCAACCGGGACGTACTGGCGCCTCGCTGCTGGCACGCGGGGCTCGGGCTGACCGAGCTTGGACTGCCGGACTCTTGGCCCATGTGCCATACAGGCGGATCAGGCCGCGGTCGCGGGACGGGCCGGGTCAGAGGCCACAGCCAGGCGTCGGCTTGGCGGTACGCGCCGTCGTGGCGTAGGCAGTGGTCGAGCTGTCCGACGAGCTTGTTTGCCAGGTTCCGGAGCGCTGCTTCGGGCCGGTCGCCGGCGGCTCGCCGTCGGTCGTAGTGCGCGCGGGCGCCGGGGCTGACGGTGATGGCGCTGTAGGCCCATTGCCGACAGGTGTCGACCGGGCGGCGGTTGCCGCCGCAGCGGCGCAGCACGACTGCGTGCATCCTGCCCGAGGCGCGGGTCACCGGCGCGGTGCCGGCGTAGGCGTGGCGGCTCTGGGCTTGGGCGAACCGGTCGGGGTTCTGGTCCAGGTGCAGGATGATCCGTCGACCCGACCAGCACGGCCCTGCTCAGCCGAGGTCTGCGCCGCTGGCTGGTCTAGCGTCCCGGCTGCTGGCCGAGTTCGGCGACGAGACTGGCCGTGGGCCGCAGCCTGGCCACCGCCTTCCACCGGCTCCGGGCCGCACCCTGGCCCAGCTGACCCCAACCCCACCCGTCAGCCCGCCAACAGGAACCTCGGAAAACGCCCCACCCGGCCCGGCAGCCGGGCCGACCCCATGTCGGGTCCTGGCCCGCAACGGCGCCGTCACCCTGGACACCGACACCATCACCACCCCGACCTGCAGCACCCTCAGCAGCCCACCCAGCAGCCCTCCCGCGAGCAGTCCTCCCGCGAGCAGCCCGCCGGCGAAGTCCCCACCGGCCAGCGCCCCGCCGGCGAAGTCCCCATTGGCCAGCGCCCCGCCGGCGAAGTCTCCACCGGCCAGCACCCCGCCGGCGAAGTCCCCGCCGACCGCAGGCGGCCCTTCCGGTCTCAGCCACACCGAGCCGGCCGCCGGCACTCCGGGTGTTGTCGTAGTCCCGGGCCGAGCACGGAGCCTTTTCACCCCGGCTGGCGGGCTGCCTGCCGACACCTACTTCGCAATGCCGGCCGCGCCGAACCAGCAGACCGGACAAGCCCCGGTCGCTGGGCAGCTGCCGGTGACCGGGCAGGTGCCGGTGACCGGGCAGGTGCCGGTAACCAGCCCTGTCGGTTCCGCCGCTCAGATCCGTCAGGTGCCGATCGGGGCGGTGCACGCTGGTGACGGCAGCGCCAGCACGGACAACCAGCGCTCGCCGGTGCTGTCGGGCGTCGCGCTGGCGCTGGTCGTCACCGGCGCTACCGGGGTGGTGGCCGCGGGCCGACGTCGCCACGGCCAGCCCTGATCCGCAGACAGCGCGTAGCTGACCCGGCCCGGTCTGGGCCGGGTCAGCGTGGTGCGCGGCGGGCAGTGCTGGCGCTCGCCCTGACCGCCGGCGGTGCGCT
>JAABUT010000887.1_pt1 | contig 40128 bp, 38 predicted proteins | sample 5559281 | NCBI WGS metagenome assembly JAABUT01 (sample SAMN10711880, study PRJNA513359) | rock metagenome | isolation source: Antarctica rocks | place: Antarctica: Victoria Land, Ricker Hills nord | collected 2016-01-04 | reverse complement strand
GCCGCCACTGCCTGGACCCACGTCCGGCAGACCTTTCCCAGAGCGAGGCCCCATGACCAGCTCGAGCAGCCCGGCCTCCCCGGCAGAGTCAGCGGAACCTTTGCTGTCGCTGCGGGGGGTCAACAAGAGTTTCGGCGCCGTCCATGTCCTGCAGCACGTCGACTTCGACGCCTACGCGGGAAAGGTCACGGCGCTGGTCGGTGACAACGGGGCGGGCAAGAGCACGCTCATCAAGGGCATCGCCGGCATCTACGGCTTCGACTCCGGGGACTACCGGTTCGAGGGGCAGCCGGTCAGCGTCACGAACCCGAAGCAGTCCAACGCGCTCGGCATCGAGGTCGTCTACCAGGACCTGGCGCTGTGCGACAACCTCGACATCGTCCACAACCTGTTCCTCGGTCGCGAGATCACCAAGGGCGGCCGGCTGGACGAGGCCGCGATGGAGCGCCGCGCGACGGAGACCCTCGCCGGGCTGTCGGTGCGGACCGTGAAGTCGGTGCGCCAGCAGGTGGCCAGCCTGTCAGGCGGCCAGCGGCAGACGGTCGCCATCGCCCGCTCGGTCATCTGGAACTCCAAGGTCGTCATCCTCGATGAGCCGACCGCCGCGCTGGGCGTGGCTCAGACCGAGCAGGTCCTCAAGCTGGTGCGGCGGCTCGCCGACAACGGCCTGGCTGTCGTGTTGATCAGCCACAACCTCAACGACGTCTTCGAGGTCGCCGACACCATCTCGGTGCTGTACCTCGGCCGGATGGCCGCGCAGGTGCAGGCCGCTGAGGTCGATCGCGGCCAGGTTGTCGAGCTCATCACCACCGGCCGGTCCGGCGGCATGGGCCTCGGCGCCGCCGAGATGCTGGCCGCTGGGCCCGGGCCGCGCCCTGACCCCACCGGTCCCCTTCCTGCCGCGGAGGCGTCATGACTGCTGTCCTCGACCCGACGGCGTCCCCCTCCGCGGAGCCGCCCCAGGACAAGCCCAGCGCGAGCGTCACCGCCGGGGTGCGCGGCTACGTCGCGCGGGTTCGCGGAGGCGATGTGGGCGCACTGCCAGCGGTCCTCGGTCTGGTCGTGCTGGTGGCGGTCTTCAGCTCACTGCGCTCAGGCACGTTCACTAACTCCTTTAACTTCTCCAACCTGATCCATCAGAGCGCTGCGCTCATCGTCATCGGCATGGGATTGGTCTTCGCCCTGCTGCTCGGCGAGATCGACCTGTCGGCGGGTTACGCCGCGGGCAGCTCCGCGGCGGTCATGGGCATCGTGGTCACCAGCCACGGGCAACCCTGGGAGGTCGCGGTGCTGGCCGCCCTCGGCACCGGGGTTGTCATCGGGACGGGAATCGGCCTGCTGGTGGCCCGGTTGGGCATCCCGTCGTTCGTCGTGACGCTGGCGGCTTTCCTAGGCCTGCAGGGGGTGCTGCTGAAGCTCATCGGCGAAGGCGGCACCATCCCGGTCCGCGACACCACGCTGGTCGCCCTCAACAACGACAACTTGCCGGTCTGGCTGGGCTGGGTGCTGTTCGCGGTCGTCATTGGTGGCTACGCGTTCGTCTCCCTCGGCAGGGCGGCGACCCGCCGCCGTGACGGCCTGGTGGCGGACCTGCTTCCAATCGTGCTCGCGAAGGTCGTGGTGTTGGCCGTGCTGCTCGGTGCGGCGACCGCCTACCTGTCGCAGGAGCGCAGCAAGAACCCTTTGACGAGTTCGCTCAAAGGCGTCCCCGAGGTGGTCGTCCTGCTGGTCGTGCTGCTGGTGGGGCTGAACTTCCTGCTGGGCCGCACCGCGTTCGGCCGGCACGTCTACGCGGTCGGTGGCAACGCGGAGGCTGCCCGTAGGGCCGGGATCAACGTGCCGCGCATCAAGCTGATCTGCTTCATCCTGTGCAGCACGCTGGCGGCCGTCGGCGGCATCTTGCTGGCCAGCCGGGACAACTCGATCTCCCCGACCACCGGCGGGGCTGACACGCTGCTGTACGCCGTGGGTGCAGCAGTCATCGGTGGGACCAGCCTGTTCGGCGGCAAGGGCAAGATGACCGATCCGGTGCTGGGCGGCCTGGTCATCTCAGTGATCATCAACGGCATGCTGCTGCTCAACAAGCCGAGCAGCACCGTCTACATGGTCACCGGGATCGTGCTGCTGGTGGCGGCCAGTGTCGACGCCATCTCGCGCCGGCGGGCCGCCTCCACCGGACGCGTCTGAGCCTTGTGGCAGTCAGCCCTGAGCGCCCGACCGCAGTCAGCCAGGACGCGGTACGCCGACACAACCTCGCCTCCCTGCTGCGCATCGTGCACGTCCAGGGGGCGATGTCCCGCTCGGACCTGGCGGCGCGGACCGGCCTGAACCGCAGCACCGTCAAGGCCCTCACCGAGGACCTGGTCGCCGCCGGTCTCGTCCGGGAGTCCGTCCCGGTCGGACGCAGCGGCGTCGGTCGCCCTTCGCTGACCGTGGAGCCGTCGTCGGTCGACGTCTACGTACTCGCTCTGGACATCGGGGTCGAGCACCTCACGGCGGTCCACGTCGGCTTGGGCGGGGTCGTCCTGGACCGCCGCGAGTTCCGCCAGACACCCGGCGACTACGGCGTCGGACCGACGCTGGATCGCCTGCAGCGCATGGTGAGGCAGCTACAGCGGGGCCTGCCGTCCAGTGCAGTCTGCGTCGGTATCGGGGTCGGGGTCTGTGGTGTCGTCAGCGCCGACGACGGGGTGGTCCGCTTCGCGCCGAACCTCGGCTGGGTCGACGTACCGCTGCGGGAGCGGCTGCACAGCAAGCTTCGCCTGCACCTGCCGATCGAGCTCGGTAACGACGGCGACCTCGGCGCGATGGCCGAGCACCTGCGGGGCGCGGCCGTCGGTTACGACGACGTCATCTACATCTCTGGGGAGGTCGGCGTCGGTGGGGGTGTCATCCTCAGTGGCCGGCCGATGCGAGGCACCGGCGGGTACGGCGGCGAGGTGGGTCACATGAGCATCGACCCGCGTGGCCGCACCTGTCGCTGCGGACGTCGTGGCTGTTGGGAGACCGAGATCGGTGACGAGGCTGTCCTGCTGGCGACCGGTGCTCCTGCTGGGGCGACCCTCGACGACGTGCTCGCTGCCTACGCCGATGGGGAGCGGTGGCCGCAGGCGGGGATGCGTCGCGTCGGCCGGGCATTGGGCGTGGGGGTGACCAACCTCGTCAACATCTTCAACCCGCAGCTCGTGCTGTTCGGCGGTGTCAGCCGACAGCTGTTCACAGCCACCGAAGGCCTCGTCCGCGAGGCACTCCAGCGAGCCCTGGCTGCTCCGGGTGAGCAGGTCCAGCTGGCGGTCGCGGGCCTCGGCGACGATGCAATCGCCCTGGGGGCAGCCGAACTCGCCTTCGCACCGCTGCTGGCCGATCCACTCGGCGCGTTGTCTGCGCTGCGCAGCACGGCATGACCCTGGTGGCCGGGATCGACTCCTCGACCCAGTCCACGAAGGTGCTCGTATGTGACGCCGCCACCGGACAGGTCGTACGACGGGGATCGGCCCCCCACCCGGACGGCACGGAGGTCGACCCGTCGGCCTGGGTTGCAGCCCTGCACCTCGCCTGCGCCGGTGGGTTGTTGGACGACGTCCAGGCCGTCTCGGTCGCCGGCCAGCAGCACGGCATGGTCGTGATGGACGACGGTGGTCAGGTCGTGCGTCCCGCCCTGCTCTGGCACGACACCCGGTCGGCGCCAGCAGCCCGGGAGCTGACAGCAGAGCTCGGCGGCAGGGCCGCGTGGACGGCAGCGGTCGGCAGCGCCCTGGTCGCCAGCTTCACCATCACCAAGCTGCGGTGGCTCGCCGAGCACGAGCCGGAGTCGGCCGCCCGCACCCAGAGCGTGGCCCTGCCGCACGACTGGCTGACCTCGACCCTGCTCCCCGGCAGGCCGCTGGTGACCGACCGGGGGGATGCGAGCGGAACCGGCTGGTGGTCGCCGGCCAGCGGGACGTACCGGCCAGACCTGCTGGAACGTGCCTTCGGCCGCCCGCTCCTCGTTCCCGAGGTGCTGGCGCCGGCTGCCGCCGCCGGGACGACGGCGGCGGGGGTGGTCGTCGCGGCCGGCACCGGCGACAACATGGCAGCAGCCCTCGGGCTCGGGCTGCAGCCCGGTGAGGCCGTGGTCTCCCTGGGCACCAGCGGGACCGCCTTCACCGTGCACGAGGAACCGGTCGACGATCCCAGTGGAGCGGTGGCGGGCTTCGCCGACGCCACCGGGCGTTGGCTGCCGCTGGTCGCCACGCTCAACGCCGCGCGCGTCCTGGTTGCGACGGCGCGGCTGCTCGGCACCGACCTCGCGGGCCTGGATGCGCTGGCGCTGCAGGCCCCGGCCCGCTCCCACGGGCTGGTACTGCTGCCGTACCTCGACGGTGAGCGCACGCCGGACCTGCCGGACGCGACCGGGACGTTGACCGGCCTCACCCGGCAGACGATGACGCCGTCGTGCCTGGCCCGCGCCGCCGTCGAGGGGATGCTCTGCGGCCTTGCGGACGCCGTCGCTGCCCTGGCCCGCCAGGGGGCCGTTCCAAGCCGACTGCTGCTGATCGGGGGAGCCGCCAGATCGGCTGCTGTGCAGGCGATCGCACCCGATCTGCTCGGACTGCCGGTCGTCCTGCCGGCACCCGAGGAGCACGTCGCGGTTGGTGCGGCCCGGCAGGCCGCATGGGCCCTGACCGGCACGCTGCCCGAGTGGACCAGGGCGGAGCCGCCCATCCTGGAACCAGTCGACCTGTCGGCCGGTGAGCGGGTGCGTGCGTCGTACGCCGTGGTGAGGGACGCCGCGCAGACGGGGCGGTCGACATGACACTGGGCTGGGGCATTGCGGCAACCGGCCGGATTGCGCGGCTGGTCGGGAGCGTGGTCGTCGAGGAGCCGGGCATGCGCGTCGCGGCGGTCGGTTCCCGGTCGCTGGCCCGCGCCAGCGGCTTGGCTGCCGATCTGGGTGGTAGGCCACATGGCTCCTATGCCGAGCTGGTGGCCGATCCAGACGTGGACGCGGTCTACGTCGCAACACCGCACACCGCGCATGCCGAGGTCGTCGAGCTGGCGCTGCGGGCCGGCAAGCCGGTGCTCTGCGAGAAGCCGTTGACCGCCGACCTGGCGGAGACGGAGCGGCTGGTGGACTTGTCGCGCTCGACCGACACCTTTCTGATGGAAGGGATGTGGACCAGGTTCAACCCGCTCGTCCAGCAGCTCGCCGTGCTGGTCCGAGCCGGCGCGCTGGGCAAGGTCCGCAGCGTGTCCGCCGCCTTCGGCTTCGTGGCGGAGTACGACGCTTCCGGTCGGCTGTGGAACCCCGACCTCGGGGGCGGTGCGCTGCTCGACGTGGGGATCTACCCGGTGGACCTCGCGCGGTTGCTGCTCGGGGATCCACTGTCCATCAGTGCATCCGGCAACCTGGCTGACACCGGAGTCGATAGCGACCTCGGCATGCTGCTGACCTTCACCGGAGGCGCGCGAGCCCTGCTCGAGGCGTCGATCGTGCACGCCCCGCCGGCCGCCGCCGTCATCACCGGCACCTTGGGCTCGGCGGTCCTCGGGCCGGCCTTCCACGCACCGACCTCGCTGGTCGTCGACGTTGGTGATGAGCGCGTCGAACACACGCAACCGGACCGCTCCGCCGGCTACCGGGGTGAGCTGCGCGAGCTGGCGCTCTGCGTGGCGCAGGGTCGCGCGGAGAGCACGGTCGTCCCGCTCGGCGAGACGATGGCGACCATGCGGGTGCTGGACGACGTACGACGGCAGCTGCAGGCGCGTGGCCCGAGGTGACGCGGGGCCAGCCGTCACAGTCGACGGTCATGCGCCGGCGGAGTCACCGGCGGCTGCACGCCCTGGCCGCCGGCCGGCGGTCGCGCTGCTGCTGGTCCCGGTGGTCACCCTGGCCGTCCTCGGGGTCCGGGACGCACGTCGTCACGATCGTGAGCGGGAGGCGCGCACTGCGGCCGGCCTCGGCTGGACCGTCGTCCGTGCCGTCCCCAGCGCCGGAGCCCGCGGGGTCTCGGGATCGCCTGTCCAGCAAGGGATCGTAGACCTGCTGCTGCGCAACGACAGCGACTCCGACGTCGAGATCGTGGATGTCGCGCTCGACGGGTCCGGTCCGGTGTCGCCTGGTCCGGGACGCGTCGGGGCCCATGACGCGGTGGAGCTCCCGGTCGCCTGGCGGGTGCGGTGCGCGGAGGTCGGGAACCAGCCGGGACCCCGGTTGGTCGACCTGCGGGTGCGGCTGCGCTCCGCCACGTCGTACGCCGTGCAGGTGCCGCTGAGCGGGAAGCTGACCGACCGGCCCTTCCACGAGGCGATCGTCGCCGCGTGTGACGTGCTCGTCGCCCCGTGACGCGGGGACCTGTGGCTGCGGTCCAGGTGCTGGCGGGCGTCCGCTGTCCCCGAACACGTCTCACCCGGCTAGCGGTCGAGCCACTCCCGGACGGCGGCGGTCAGGAAGGCGAGGTCTGCCGGGTTGCTCCGCGGGTTGCCGGCCCGGTGGCCCCAGCTGCTCGGGATGGGTCGCAGCTCGGCCGAGCTCAGGTGCGCCAGCTCGGCGACGTTGTCGGCGACCCGGAAGTACAGGTCGGTCTCCCCAGGCATCAGCAGGACGCGGGCGCGGATCGCTTGCAGGGCAGGGGTCAGGTCCCCGTCGTACAGCTCATTGGCGCTGATGTCGGCGGCGGCCCAGGTCAACGCCTGCGCGTAGAGGTCGGCGGCGCGGTTTCCGGCGAAGCCGGTCTCCCAGTCGGTACGCAGGTAGGTCTCCAGGTCAGGTGCACCGAGGGCAGTGCGGTACAGCTGCTCGCGGTAGAAGTCCTGGCTCAGGGCCCAGCCGGCATAGATGTGGCTGAACGCCTTCAGCGCCGCCGTCGGCTCGGCGGAGAAGCGACCTCCACCGAGATGCTCCGGCGCTGCCTCGAGGGTCCGCAGCAAGCCGGACAGGAACACCTTGTTGTGATCAGCGGTGCGGGCGCTGCCGCATACGACGATGGCCCGCTCGACCATGTCCGGGTAGAGCGCCGCCCAGTGGTAGGCCTGGATCGCCCCCATCGAGAAACCGTACGTCGCGGCGATGCGCTCGACCCCGAAGTGCTCCGTCAGCAGCTGGTGCTGGGCCCGTACGTTGTCGGCAGCGGTGACCAGCGGCGGGTAGTCATCGGTGTCGGAAGCGCTGCTGGACCGGCCGTTCGAGAACATGTCCGGGACCACCACGAACCAGCGCGCCGGGTCGAGGACGCCGTCGCGGCCGATCAGCCAGGCCAGGTCGTCGGAGGTCGCGGAGTAGCTGCAGGGGTAGACGATGACGTTGTCCCTGGCAGGGTTCAGCGTGCCGTGCGCCTGCCAGGACAACCGGGCGTCGCCAATCGTGCCGCCACGCTCGACCGGCAGATCGCCGAGCTGCAGCACGCCGGAAGTCATGGGCCAGGTCATGTCCGGCAGGCTAGTGGGGGGTCGGCTGGTGGTGCGCCAGGACAGCCCGGTCGCCCCGGCGGCACCCGGTATGCTCGTCCTCGTGCCGCTCGAGGCATGCGCGCTCGTAGCTCAACGGATAGAGCACTTGACTACGGATCAAGAGGTTGCAGGTTCGAATCCTGCCGAGCGCACTTCTGTGACCTGCGGGTTCGTCCTCTGGACGGGTCCGCTTCCTTGTCCCAGGGGTGCAGATGTAGCAGCGCGTGTAGCAACGCGGCTCAGGAACCTGCGGGAAGCCCAGTGAGGATGTCGTCCATCTTGGCGGCGGCCGCTCGCTCCATCTCTTCGTTCACGTGTGCGTAGATGTCCGCCGTGGTCGACAGCCTGGAATGGCGGAGCATCTGCTGCACGACCTTCAGATCGACGCCGCGCTGCAGCAGGAGGCTGGCCGCCGTGTGCCGCAGGTCGTGGACGCGCACAGGCTCAACGCCGGCGGCCAGGCACAATGCCTTCCAAGCCCTCGTCACGTTCCGGGGCTCGAGCGGGGTGCCGGCACCCGTCGTGAAGACGAGGTCCGGGTTCACCCACACGCTGGCGCTCAGCCTCTCCTTCAGCTGCCGACGACGGTGCGACTCGAGCTCCCGGACAACGATCGTGGGCAGCGGCATGGTTGTGGCGAGCCCCGTCTTGGTCGTCTGACGTTCCACCAGTCGGCCTCGCCGGCGACCGGTGATGGGGTCCGGCTCGCCATCCCGAAGACGCTGAAGGGTCCTATGGATGACCACCGTGCCAGCAACGAAGTCAACGTCGTCCCAGTGAAGCGCCAGCGCCTCCCCCTTGCGTAGGCCAAGGGCAAGTAGCGCCACCCAGAGCGGACGCATCCGGTCGTTCTGGGCCTGCGCGAGTAACTTGCCGACTTCCTCTGTTGACAGGGCGGTTGCAGGGCGACGTGCAACTCGTGGCCGTTCAACGAGGAGACACACGTTACGGGGGATCAACTCGTCCCTGACGGCATCTGCCAGCGCGGCCCGGAGGACGGCGTGCAGGTAACAGACCGAACGTGCGGACAGGGGTGCGCCTCGGTGACCGGGTGTCTGTTGCTTGCTGCTCAGCCATGACCGCACCAGCGGAACGCTCAGTTTGGCCAAGGGCGTGCTCCCAAGGTCTGGAATGAGGTGTAGCCGGACCTGATCGCGGTAGCTGGCGAGAGTGGCAGGGGCGAGCCTGCCCGAGGCGACGCGCCCTTGCAGCGTTTCCTCAGTCCAGAGGTTCAGGTATTGAGCCAGGGTGAGTTCCCGACCCGGTTGAAATGCCATGCCCCTTTCGACCTGCTGCTGGAGCAGGCGGAGCTTCGCCAAGGCTTCCTTCTGAGTGCTTCCGTAGACGGTCTTGCGGCGCCCACCGAATGTGGCGGAGGCGCACCACTTGCCGTCTGACGTTCGCTGGTACACGGACCCTTCGTTGTTCGCGCGTCTGCTCATGTTGTCCTCCTAGATTGCCCTCCCTCGCTGCCCCTTCTCGAGCAGGCCGAGTTCTCTGGCACGGTTGATCCACCGGCGTGCGGTGGCGGGGGGAACGCCGGCCTCGTTAGCGATCTCGACGGCCGGCTTGTTGCTGAAAGTCACGTAGTGGCGGTACGCCGCCGCAACCTGCGAGTAGAACGACGTCGGGTCCGCCCCGTCCGGTCGCTGAAGCCGCGCCCGGTGGCTGGCCTGCCGATAGAAGTTCTCTGGACCCTCGTCCGTGACGTCTTGGAGGATTCGCAGAGGATCCCCGTCCGGACCCACCTTCTTGACCCAGTCGAGGAGCCTCGGAGTTCGCAGCGCAGCCTCAATACGCGCAAGGGGGATGTCGCGCAGGTTCCGCGCGGAGAGGTGAGGCCCGTCGAGGGCAATGCCGGTGATGACGGGCCAGCCAGAGGGGCCTATGACGGCTCGGACGTACAGCTCAATGTCATCGTCCTCGTGGGCCACGCTGAAGAGGAACCACCCGGGCACGGACCGGGCGATGGCCGCCCAGGGCTCGGGGTCGGGTCCAAATGGTTCAGGCTCGTTCATCTGCGTCCGATCTACTCTGCACGCTTGCGCGGACGGTACTCGCACCGGTAGGGATGAGCAACCGTGCACACCCGCTCGCATCCTAGGAGTACCGCATGAACGAGCCCCCATCACATGAAGCCCAGTTGCTGCTCAAGCCCGAGCAAGCGGCCAAGATCCTGGCCGTAGGGCGCACGCAGGTGTACGCGCTGATCGCCAACGGCGACCTGGAGAGCGTGCAGATCGGTCGTCTGCGCCGCGTGCCGTACGTAGCCTGCGAGCGCTACGTGGAAAGCCTTCAGGCGTCAGCTGGCCAGCCGCAACGGCTGAGCCGCGGAGCGTGTGCCTCCAAAGAAGCTTCTGTCGTCGCGGGGCGGCTGCTCGAAGAGGATGCACCGCTCACCGCTGCGCGCCAAGCCTCGTTGCCGGATGGCGCAAGGCTCAGGAACGGCGTTCGACCGTGAAGGACAACCACGGCAGTGGCCCCGACTGTGCTGGCAGTCAAGGAGAGGGCCGCAGCCTTGCAGAGGCGCGGCACTCGCTCGTTGATCGTCAGTCCCGGAGAGAAGCGTGAACGCGGGTGACTCGCTGGGGAGCGGGGTCAGGACCGAGGGTACGCGGGGCCATGCGGCCGAGCAGGTCGCCACGTCGGGTCACTGGGTGGTCGGCAGGTCGGGAGGCCACCGGCTGGTGGTGCCGTACGTGTGCGCCTGCGGCGAGGAGCACGTCGCCATCGCCAAGGGCGCTGTCCAGGAGCTCGACCGGCGTGCCCCGTGTGGGCTCGACGTGCATCTAGCACTACGCAGTAAGCGGGGCCGGCGGTGAGCGCCGACGTGTCATCTCACAGGCGCTCAGAGCCGCCCGCGGTGCGGCGGGGCTCCAGGGATGCCGAAGAGCACCGGCGGAGTGCGCCTGACCGCGCCGAGGCGCCACCACGGGTGCCACAAGCCGTCGCTGAGGATCTTCAGGATCAGGCTGCGGTCTATGCCGCAGTCCGTCGCACGCCAGGACCGACGCAGCGAGCCTTGTTTCAGGAGCTGGTGCCGGTCATGGCGCGAAAGCGCGTACAAGCCGCGGTCGATGCAGGAGTGGGGTCGGGGTGGCTGGTCGAAAGCCCCGGCAGCCGAGGCGCCAGGACCTGGCGAACCGTTGAGAGTCCCCCGTACGACGGCCGGATGGTCGACGTGCTCATCAGTGCCCTGGAGGACCTCCAGGAGTCGGGCGCCCCGCTGGGGGCGTTCTACCGCTACCGCCTGGCCCTTCTCGCCCGTGGGGTCGTCCGCAACGAGGTGGACTGCTGATGCTGACCAGCGACGACCACATGACCGGCAGCGACCGGGAGCTCGCCTTGGCGCGCGAGCGGTCCGTGACAGCGCTGCACGAGGCGGCGCACGTCGTCGCCTACCTCGACTTCGGCAGATCGTTCAGGTACGTCACGCTCAAGCCGCGGTGTGGCGCCTACGGCATGGTCCGCCTGCATCGCCCTCGATTGTGCGATATCCGGGAATCCTCAGTGGTCGGCCTGATCGGGCCGTTGACGGAGAGGTACGCCGAGTACCTGGCCCAGGACGCGGACATCATTTTTGCGCGATCGGCGGCCTCAGCCGATGTCGTTCGGGCCGTCACGTCCGCCAGCCTTGATGCGTGGGAAGACGAAGATGAAGTTGAAGATGAAGGGTCCGACTTCGCTGCGGCTAGGCACCTGCCGCCTTGGCATCCAGTCGAGCGATCGGTGTCCGACGCCTTCGCCATCATCGACGGGCATTGGTTCGCAATGCAGCAGCTCGCGCGGGCACTCGACGCAAGCCCCCGTGCGCTGACCTACCGCGAGTGCCGCGCCGTCGTCGAGACCTTCAGGCCGTCACTGCCGAGGACAAAATGAGGGATACCTGCGGGCGCTCTGACCGGGGCTGGACCAGCACCGCACAGTGCCACAGTCCCGGGTGCTGCCGTCACTTCAGCTCCATGACAGCCAACGACATGCACCAGGTCGCCGGCCAGGTCGCCGACCTGGTGAGCCGCCAGCGCCAGGCGCAACAGCATCAGTGCCCCAGGCCTTGCGACGACGTCACCCAGCTCCCGACCGAGCCGTGACCGCCAACGACCGGCGGCGGTGCCAAGCCACAACGCCGTCTGCCAGGGCGGTCCGGCGTCGGCTGCGGAACGGGTGCTGCAACAACTGTGGCCGGCCGTTCCAAAGTGTGGCGTCCTACAACATGCACCTGGCTGGCCCTTGTCGGCAGCCCAGGGTCACCGAAGTCGATGATGGCAGTGCGGCGCTGCGACTGTTCCTGGACGGGCTGGCGGACGACCTCGACAGAGAACTTTCCCTGGATCCCACCGTGGGTGCCAGCACCCGTGCATTGCTGGTGCAGCTGGTGAGGGGCCTATGAGTGCTCGTGGAGTGGTTCAGGTTCACCTTCGTGGGGGTGGGTGATGCCCAACCGGTCGGAGGCCAGGGGCATCAGCGGACACTCGCCGCAGTGTCGCGGGATGCTGGTCGCGGCACTCGGCTACGCGGCGCAGGGGCTGCTTGTGTTTCCCCTCGCCCCGAACCGCAAGCCGATCAAGAACTGCGGCCAATGCCCTAAAGGAGCCCACCGTCCGGGACAATGCCCCTGCCCGGTGGATACCTGTCACGGCTTCTACGCGGCGACCTCAGATCGCGGGAAGATCCGCAGGTGGTGGACGGCGCACCCGGAGTGGGGCATCGGGATCAGGACCGGCAAAGGGTCGGACCTGGTCGTCCTCGACGTTGACCTACGTAGCGGGGGCCTCGAGAGCCTCAAGGCGATGGAGCGCGCCGGCTTCAACCACACAGGGTGCGGCCTGCAGCACAGCGGGAGCGGGCAGTCCTTCCACCTGTTGTTCCGGTACGGAACAGGACAAGTCAGGAACACCCAGGGGCGGGTGGGCAACCCCGACGCGGGGCTCGACCTGCGTGCTGAAGGCGGCTTCGTGGTTGCCGCTCCCACCTTGCACCCCTCGACGGGGCGCCCGTACGAGATGATCGGGCCAGTGCGGAACCTGCCACCATGGCCGGGGTTCCCGCCGGGGTTCCGGAAGAGCGGCAAGCCCAGCACGCCGCGCAAGGCAGCCACGGGCGGCGCCCACGAATCAGGTGGTCCCGGCGCATGGACAGCTCACGAGGCTAGGCAACAGCCGTGCGACCGGGTGGAGGCCGTCCTGCAGGATTTCGAGGAAGGCACGGGTGGGCACCATCCACGCCTGCTCACCAGCGTCACCATGCTGCTCAGGATGCGGCAGCAGGGACACCGCGGGGTAGCCACGGCGCTAGACCTGCTCCGCGATTCGTTCCTCAGCAGGGTCGTCCGCGGTGAGGGAGTGGCTGCGGCCGAGTTCGACCGCGTCGTCGCGGACGCTTGGTCAGCCATGCATGAGCCGGTGCAGCCCAAACGGGACGCGGTCTGCTCCTGCCTGATCGAGCTGCGGCGGGCCCAGGTCACGTCGGGTGAGGTGCTGGACCGAGGTCGTGCCCGATCCAATCAACAAGAGGTGATGCGTGCCCTCCTGCTATTGGCTGAGCAGCAGCAATCAGCTCGAGTCCGTGGCTGGTCCCAACGCAGGCTCGGGACAAGCATCGGTTTGGGGGCAGCCAGCACGAACCGTGTCCTGGGCCGTCTTCGGGAGTTGGGCTTGATCGACTATGAGACGGCACAAGGAGTCGCCAGTCAGAACAGCTACTTGATCAACTTCTGGTTTGAACGACGCCAACAACGAAGAACTAAACCAGCAGGTACTTCTAGTGTTGTCACTAGGCGAGTGACTCCGCACCCGCTGTTCAGCCAAGGGGGACTTGGCGCGGCGGTGGCAGAGACCTTCGCACGCCTCGCCGAGAAGAGCATGAGGCTTACCCGTGGTCACGCGGTGAGGATCCCGAAGGATGTCGCGGTCACCGAACTGCTGCTCAGCCCCTACCGGGCTACCCGCAGGATTCCCGTCCCCGCCCCCTCTGGGGGCCAGACGGCAGATCAGTTGGCTCACCTGCGTGAGCTGTCGGTCAGCCAAGTCCACTGTCATCTGAGTGAACTTGCGCAGCACGGCCTCGCCTTCAGCGAGCGGGGTGTCTGGTCGCGGTACCGGTTCGATCCAGACCTCGTAGTTGAAGCCGCCGGTTTCGAGGACACTGTCGAACGGCTGAAAGCTGCGCACGACGCTGAAGGTCGCCAACGCGGTGAGCAGCTCTGCCTCAAGGCAGACCGCAACGGGGAACCCATCGCAATCAGGCGCGTGACCGGTGATCGTGGCCAGATCGTCGTACGTGACAGCCAGACTGTGATCTGGGACGGTCCGCTACCTGCGGACTGGTCCGACAAGGAGGCAAGCGATGTCGGCTGATCGTCAGGTCCGATCACAGTGCCGGGCCACGACCGCCACCGGCATGAGCTGCCGGCGGACGGTGGCGTCCGCGAACGGTTACTGCGTTGCCCACCGCGGCCGGCTATGGCTCGTGCACTCCACCTCGCGGGTGACGTGCTGATGCCGGTCGTAGCAGCCCGTCTTGGACACCGGATTCAGCTTCCGGGCAGCAGAAAGGACCGAGGGCCCGCTCCGACCGAAGCCGGAGCGGGCAAGGGGGTCACGCGGTGGCGACCGTGGTCATCGGACGGGCTCACGCAGCTGATGCGTCACGGATCTGCGGCCCTCATAGGTCCGATGGGTGTCGGGCTAACCACCTGGGCCTCTAGGGCCCCCGAAGAGCCACAGCCCCAGCCGGTGAGGCTGCCCCAGCACAGAGGCGGGGAACCTGCGTCATATCTGTTCCGGCCGGGTGGTGAGCCATGACGACCTCCGCGAACATCATCGATCACCAGCCGCCCTGGCTGCGGGAGTACACCGGGATGGGATCCACAGCTATTCACGAGGCAGGCCATGCCGCTATGGCGTTCATGCTCGGCTGCGGCATCAGCAGCGTCACGATCGAGGTTGGCGGGATGGCACAGGCAGGTTGCGGCAGTGCCTGACGCCGACACACTTCCGTTGCTCTTTAGGGTCTCCGAGTGGGTGGAGTTCTTCGCCGCCAGGAACGCCCCGACTGCGGCCCACCTCGGGGTCGCGTTGGGCCGCGTCGGACGGAACCTCGGGCCGGCGTTGCTGACCGAGCTGTGCGACGATGGCCTGCTGACACGGGAGTCCGCCATCGCGCACGTCGGCAACGTCTGGAGCATGGCGGAGTTCCCGGACGCTTACCTCGACCACGAGATATGGCGGGAGCTGTTCCAGTTCGTCGGCTTCACCCGCAACGGACACCAAGCGCAGCGGCCGTCTGCGCACCTAACGTTGTACCGCGGGGCCATCCCGGCGCGAAGGTCGGACTGGTCCTGGACAGACCGGTATGACGTCGCTGTGGCCTACGCCTGCGGTCGGTATGGGCGGCCGATCGGCTCGGTCTGGGAGGCGACGGTCGAGCCCTGGCGACTGCTGGCCCGAAATGATGACCCGGACGGCCGAAACGAGGCTGAGTACGTCGTTGACACGGACGGGTTGCTCCTTCGCAAGGCAACTGTCCGTGGCTAGCCGGCCGTCAACAATGCGTGGACAGGTAGAGCTCCCGCTCGACTCCGGACTAAAGCAAGCAGCCGACGCGGTCGCCGTCTCAGTCTCATCTGGCAAGGGAATGTCACAGCACCTGGCTACTGCCCGCGAATGGTCCTGGTGCCGAAGGGTCTGCCTGCCTCGCTCAGGTGTCTGGTGCTGAACGCTGGGGGTCAGTACTTGCCGCACAAGGGCCAGGCCGTGATGTGGGTACAAGCAACGGCCGGTGCTCCTGATCGACCCGATCTGTGCTTCGTGCAGGAGGTGCCTTCGCTTGGCCCTTCTCCGCCCCGGAGGGGACTGCTCAGCTGACTAGGCGGCCCCGCACCTACGTGACGACTCGAAGTGGGCTGTCACGTCTGCCGGATGCAACGCACAGCAGGCAACGGCGCTCACCGCTGTCCGACGCGGCCCCTACGTTCGCCGCCATGACTCACCTCCTCGTCGGCCACGCAGACTCCAGGTCCGTCGCCCACGCCGTCCATGAGGGGCTTCAGCAGGCGCTGTGCGGTACTGCCGTGGAGTCCACCCAGCTGGAGTTCCCAGGCGGGGCAACGGGTGTGTGCCGGGACTGTCTCCGCGCCAGCAGCCAGGACAGTTCATCGGTGCCTCAGCGGACCATGGGAGGTCGGAAGCGGTCGGGTGGGATGTAGACCTACGCCAAGTTGCGATGCCCGCGTAACGATCGGTTGTCACCAGGCGGGGTGTCTAGCGTCGGGCTACCCGCGCCACAGCCGCATCACCTTGGTGGACACGACGACGTGAGCGATTGTCGTCGGGTCATCGTCGGACTCACGCATCGGCTTCGCCGTCCCAGCTGCGCCTCCGTCCGCACCTCCGGGCGCACGAAGCTGATGCGTCACGCTTCTGAGCCGTCGACGGTCTACATGGGTGTCGTAGTGACCGTTCCAGCGTGGTGAGCCGCCAGGTGACGACCGCGTCACTGAAACGGGCCCGATCAAGCGGATTGCCCAGGCGGGACGTAAGGGGACGGGAACTCGACTGAGGACCTCTCGACCAGGGTCCGTTGGCAGCCTGCAGTGAGCGAGGTCGTGCTGGCACTCAGCGACGTCACCCTGGACGTCCTGCACCGGGGCACCAAGACCATGGGCAACAAGACGCTGTCGAGCAAGACGACCAACGGGCCAGGGCTACTTCCACTTGAAGTGCACGAAGATGCGTCCGAAGTTGTCGGAGTCCTTCTCGATACGGTGATACAGGATCTTGATGTCCTTCTGGTCGAGCCAGCGCAGGACGTGCTTCTTGAGCGCTCCGGAACCCTTCCCCGGGATGATCTCCACGGTCTTGGCCTTGATGCGGACGGCTTCATCGATGACATCACGAAGGGACCGGTCGATGTCGCTCCCGCGGTTGTAGATGTCATGCAGGTCCAGCTTGAGCTTCATGTCCGCAGCGTCCTCCGGCGGGCGTCCTTCACCTGCCGCGCTACTCCAAGGGCCCGACCTTGGGGGTCGTGCGAGATGCGGCTGTAGATGATGGCGTGGGCCGCCGGCTGTCGGATCATGAGGAAGTTCGTCAGAGGCCTTCGCGCCCGTCGCACTGCCCAACCGGGGTGCCGTGCCGCATCGCAGCTTTTGAGGTCGGCAAAACCGTCGTTCGCCTACCCACCAAGGGTCGCTAGTGCCCGGCTTGGACCGTGCTGACCGTGAGGGGAAGCAAGCGCAGGTCCTCTCGCTCGCCCAATGGCATCGAGGAGGGTCTCCGTACCAGACCTGTTGCGTTGGACCCGGGGCGTCAGAGGCGGCCAGACGGCCCTGCCCCTGAGCCGCCGTGGCGGCCAGAAATGGTTAGGGCCCTCTAGCCTCGAAGACAGCGTCACCGGCAACACCGGGTCGTTAGCCCGCACGACCGTCCGACTCGCCTTGGAGTGATCGTCTTGCGCGTACGACTTGTCTCACTGTCCCTGGCCCTGCTACTCGGAGCAGCCGCGACCTCTGCCAACGCCGGAGGCGGCAGCAGCTCCCGGCCGAACGGCCCGGACGTCGCCTCGTTCCAGCATCCCGCCGGAGTGGCCATCAATTGGGAGCGCGTGCACTCCGCCGGGGCGTCGTTCGCCTTCGTGAAGGCCACCGAGGGCGCGACGTACACCAACCCGTACTTTGCCCGGGACTACGCAGCGGTACACAAGGCCGGCATGGTCAGATCGGCCTACCACTACGCACGGCCGCGCTCGACCCCGTCATCCGCACGCGACCAGGCCAAGGCGTTCGTCAAGGTCGCCGGCACCGCCGGCCGCAAGGGCGACCTGCCCCTCACGTTGGACCTGGAGGAGACCGGTGGGCTCAGCCCGGCGCAGCTGGTCTCCTGGACGCAGTCGTTCGTGGCAGAGGTCAAGTCCTTGACCCACCGCAAGCCGATCCTCTACACCTACCCGTACTTCTGGCAGCACGCCATGGGCAACAGCACGGCCTTCACCTCGCTTCCGTTGTGGCTGGCCTCCTACCGCAGCGGAGGGCCCAGGACGCCGCTCCCGGGCGGCTGGAAGTCCTGGACGTTCTGGCAGTACACCGCGAGCGGCGCGACTCCCGGGATCCGCGGTTCGGTGGACGAGTCGCTGTTCTCGGGCTCGTCGGCGCAGCTGAACGCGCTGGCCAACCCCACCGCGTCCAAAGCCTCCACTGGACCGCTCCCCATCCCGCTCCCGATCCCGCTCCCGATAGCACTTCCGAAGCACCTCCCGCACTTGCCGGCGCACCCAGGTGCGCCGACGGGACACGCCAACCTGGGGCGCTGACCGCGCACCAGGTCTCACCAATCCGCCAGCTCGACGGACCGCCGGATCTTCTCGGCGACGAGCTGAGGGTGCTCGACCGGCAGCAGATGCCCACCGGACACGGTGTGGAGCAGCGCGCCGGGAACGCGGGCGGCCAGGTCGGCGGAGGCGGCCGGGGACACGCTGCGGTCCTGCTCACCCGACACGACCAAGCACGGAACGGCGACGTCCGGCAGGCGCCGGGCCAGCTCCGGGCCTTCGCGGACCAGCGCGTGCTGCTCTACGGCGAACGCGGCCCCCGCTTCCCGAGCCGACCTTCGCCCAGCTGCCACGCGCATCTGCTTCCGCTGGTCCGGGGCGAGGCGGCTGCCGGTCGCTCTTGCCAGCAGACCCGGGGTGGTTCTCGACGTGCAGCTGACGACCAGCCCGGTGAGCTGACGCAGACCAGGCCGGCTCAGCAGCACGTCGCTGCGGGAGATGGCCAAAGCGCTGCCAACTGAGCCGATGAGGCACAGGCCGGCAACCTGCCGAGGATGGTCCAGCGCCATGCGCAGGGCGACGCCACCGGCCCAGGAGTGGCCCACGACCACGACCCGAGGGACATCGGTGGCCGCCAGCAGGCCAGCCAGCGCATCGGCGTTGTACATGAACCCACCAGCGGCGCTCAGGTCATAACCGGGGCGGTCGGGCACCAGCAGGCAAAGGCCCTGCAGATGCGGCAGGACGAGAGCCCAGTCCTCGGCGTTCCCGGGCTGTCCGTGCAGCAGCACCACCGGCGGCCCGGCTCCTTGCCACCGTCCCTGCATGCTGCTCAGTCGATCACAGGCCACTGACTGCTCGCGCCTCGTCCCGCCCCAGCACGTTCCGGCAGTGCCGACAGCGGCGGTCGGCCCGCTCGCCGCGATGGCCCCTGGGCGCACTAGCGCTCTACTCTGGTGACAGCATGCCGACCTGGTCCTTGAACAATCCCCTCCTGTCGCTGGTGCTTGTCGTGCTCGGCGGCGCGGCGATGGTACGGACCGCGCCCCGCTTCGGATCACATCGCGGACGGGCGGCCAGCCTCACCCTGCTCGGGTTGGCGCTGGCCAGCTTCGCGAACGCCTACTTCTCCTACCTCCCCCGGCTCGGGGACGTCGTCGGCCCCCGCCCCTGGCCGGTAGCCAGCTACCAGAGCGTGAACGGCCTCGGGGTCGCCGCCGCGCGCTCGGTCAAGCCAGCCAAGGGCACTGTCGTCACCGTCGTCGTGCCCGGCAGGCGCAGCGGGATCTCGCCACACACCGCGATGGTCTACCTGCCTCCGCAGTACTTCAGCCAGCCCACCGCCCACTTCCCCGTGCTGTACCTGCTGCACGGCTCGCCCGGCCTACCGGTCGACTGGTTCCGGGGCGGCGAGGCGGCCACCGCCGGGCTGGCGGCGGCAACGGCAGGTACGCCGGTCATCCTGGTCGCGCCCAAGATGTCGAGCGGGTGGTTGAGCGACTCGGAGTGCATCGATCGTCGGTCCGGTCGCTGGGAGACCTACCTGACTGAGGACGTCGTACCGGCCGTCGACACCCGGTTTCCGCACCCAGGCAGCAGCTACCGGCCGTGGGATAGCCGGAAACTCTGCCGGTGGCTACTGCGCGCTGGCTGTCGGGCTGCGGCATCCCACGCTGTTCCGGAGCATCGCAGCGCTCTCGCCGCTCACCGAACCGACGTACAGCTACGGCTCATTGAGCCAGCTGTTCGAGCACCCTGCCGACCTGCCGGCGGCGCTCGCCAGCCACCGGCCGCTGTGGCTGCTGCAACACAAGGCAGGCGCCCTGCGGGAGCACATCAGGCTGGACGTCGGGAATGCTGACTCGGTCGCCCCGAGCGTGCGAGCCTTCGCGGCGGCTGACCGAGCGCTGGGGGGGCGACCCCTGCTCGTCGTACGCGACGGCGGCCACACCTTCCGGGTCTGGCGACCGGCACTGCGGGAAGCGGTCCTCTGGTTCGGGCGGGACCAGCGCGGCGCCACCAGCTGAATCAGGAGCTGCGCGTGGACCGCGTCCCGAACCGCGGCAGGCCTGGCCAGTTGAGGAAGGCCTCGGCCTCGAGGGCGGCCAGCGCCACGCGCGGCAGGTCCCGAGCAACGGGGTAGCAGACGAACCGCGGTTCCCACACCGGACGGAACTTGACGTTGAAGCGGTACAACGACTCGATCTGCCACCAGCGAGAGGCGAACACCAGCAGAGCTCGCCACGCCCGCAGGACCGGGCCCGCCCCGAGCTTCTCCCCGCGCTCCAGAGCCGAGCGGAAGACCGCGAAATTCAGCGAAACGCGCGTGACCCCGATAGCCGGCCCGGCCTGGAGAACCTTGACGATGAGCAGCTCGTTCAGGCCGTTGTCGGCGTCCCGGTCGCGGCGCATGAGATCCAGAGACAGTCCGTCTGCACCCCACGGGACGAAGTGGAGGAAAGCCCGCAGCCGCCCCTCCTGCAGGGCCATGACGGTGAGGCAGTCGGGGTCGGCAGCGTCACCGAAGCGACCGAGGGCCATCGAGAAGCCTCGCTCGGTCTCCGCGCCCCGCCAGGCAGCGGCTTGCCGACGCAGATCTGCAGCCTCCTGCACGTCGATGTCCGACGCGCGGCAGATGCGCGTGCTGTACCCAGCCCGCTCCACCCGCGTCACAGCTTGGCGGACGTTGCGCATCGCCCTTCCCTCGAGGCTGAAGTCCGCGAGGTCGATGACCGCCTCATCGCCGATCTCCAACGCGGACAGACCGGCCCGCGACCACGCTGTCCCCGCCTGCTCGCTGCAACCCATGACGGCGGGAGTCCACGCATGGCGCTCGGCTTCAGACAGGAACGCCGCGAGGGCTCCCGGCCAGGCCTCGGGGTCCCCCAACGGGTCGCCGCTCGCGAGCATCACCCCGGACACCACCCGGTAGGCGACACATGCCTTGCCGCTCGGGGACCAGATCACGCTCTTGTCACGTCGCAGGGCGAAGTACCCGAGGGAGTCCTGCCGACCGAACCTGTCGAGCAGCGCCCGCATCTGTGACTCGTCCTCCGGGCGCAGCCGGGCAGCCGGCTCCGCCGGGCGCAGGACCAGGTAGCACGTGCAGACGACGGTGAGCAGGCCGAGGGCCAACAGCGAGTCACCAACGAGGTCGCCGGCCCGCGTGCCCCGAGGACCCGGCCGCCAACGCAACGGCCCGTTCACACCCACCAGCCCGTAGGCCACCTCCTGCAGCGCGTTGCCGAGCCGGAAAGGCTGGGCCAGCTCGTCGGACCGGATCCCGATCAGGGCCAGGCCCAGGCCGCCACCGGTGAGGAGCAGGACGAGGAACGCCGCGACGGCGCGCCAGCGGGTGCGCGGGTCTCCCAGCGCGAAGAACTCTGAACGCACCGCCACGAGGGCCAGCAGCAGCCCGGCGGACACGGTGGCTTCCTCGATGTCGAGGCCCTTAAGCAGGTTCAGCAGGACGCTGCCTGCGAGCAGCGCCACCGTGACCACCCACGCCCGGTGCTTGCGACGACGTAGGCCGCGCGCGAGCAGGATGAGCAGCACGCCGGTGACGAGCGTCAGTGCGGTGCTCGCATTGACGACCCCGCCAGGCACGTAGCCCCGAAGGACGTGCAGACGACGGCGCTCGGCGTGGGTCAGCGCGCTGACGAGGTCCAGGACACCGGTCAGCAAGACGGCGACGAAGACCACACGTGGGATCCAGGGCCGCCGTCGAGGGGTCCTCGGCGCCGCCGGTCGGCTCCGGGCGGGCAGGAGGAGGGAAGCCACGTCGTCGACCGTAGGCGGTCTGGACTGACAACGCCCCGAACGCCGCTCACCAGCCAGATCTGGCAGGCTGTGAGCGTGTACGACGAGCTCGCTTCCCTGGTCGCGGCGGGTGGCGTCGTCGTGCTGAGCGGCGCGGGGCTCTCGACCGAGTCAGGCATCCCGGACTACCGCGGTCCGACCGGCGCCGCCCGTCCTGCCACGCCGATGACCTACCAGGCATTCACCGGTTCTGAGGAGTCCCGGCAGCGGTACTGGGCCCGCTCGCACCTCGGGTGGCGGCGGATCGCCCGCGCGCAGCCGAACGCTGGCCACGCCGCCGTCGCCGGCCTGCAGTGTGCCGGCCTGGTGGTCGGAATAGTCACCCAGAACGTCGACGGTCTGCACCAGGCCGCCGGCGCACGGGACGTCGTGGAGCTGCACGGCGCGCTGGACCGGGTGACCTGTCTTTCCTGCCGCCAGATCAGCGACCGGCAGGATCTGGACGACCGGCTGCGCGCAGCCAACCCCGGTTGGACGCTTCAGGGCCTGCCGCTCAGGCCGGACGGCGACGTCGACCTCGAGCAGACCCACGGCTTCGAGGTCGTGGACTGTGACGCCTGCGGTGGACTGCTGAAGCCGGACGTCGTCTTCTTCGGTGAGAACGTCCCGCGCGAGCGGGTGCAGCACAGCTTCGCGCTGGTGGAAGGCGCCCGCGCCCTGCTGGTGCTGGGCAGCTCGTTGACCGTGATGTCCGGCTACCGGTTCGTGCTGCGGGCGGCCAAGCACCGGATCCCGGTCGCCATCGTCAACGCCGGCCCCACCCGCGCAGACGCACTGGCCGCCGTTCGCGTGGACGGTGCACTGGGCGGCGTCCTGACCGGGCTGCTGCCCCGCATAGGGTCGCTGGCATGACCGTGCGCGCCGCCCTGCTCACCGAGACCGGCGCTCCGCTACGCCTGGTCGACCTCGACCTGCCCGAGCCCGGACCGGGTCAGGTGCGGGTCCGCATCGCCGCTACCGGCGTGTGTCACAGCGACCTGTCGCTCGCCAGGGGAACGCTGCGCCAGCAGGTCCCGGCCGTGCTCGGCCATGAGAGCGCCGGCGCCGTCGTGGCCGTCGGTGAGGGCGTCACCAGCACGGGTGTCGGCGACCGCGTGGTCCTGTGCTGGGCGCCACCATGCGGCGAGTGCTGGTTCTGCTCGGCCGACGAGCCGTGGCTGTGCGAACGCAGCAGCGAGGCCGCCGGCTCGCCGTACGCCTCGGTGGACGGGGTGGAGGTCTTCCCGGGACTGTCCACGGGTGGCTTTGCGCAGGAGACGGTCGTCAGCGACCGGGCCGTCCTCCCGATCCCGGACGGTGTGCCCTTCGAGCAGGCGGCCCTCGTCGGCTGCGCGGTGATGACCGGGGTCGGCGCGGTCCTCGACACGGCCCAGGTCCGCGCCGGGCAGAGCGTGCTCGTCGTCGGCCTCGGCGGTGTAGGGCTGTCGGTCGTGCAGGGTGCCCGCCTCGCCGGTGCCGCGCAGGTCATCGTGGTGGACCGGTCGACCGACAAGCTGGAGCTGGCGCGCACGATGGGCGCCACCGATGGGCTCGAGGCCGGGGGGGAGCTGCCGAAGCAGGTGCGGGCACTGACCGGCAAGCGCGGGGTGGACCACGCGTTCGACTGCGTCGGGCTGGCCGAGACGATCCGTGCCGCCTGGGGGTCGACCCGCCGCGGCGGCAGCACGACCATCGTCGGCATCGGCGGCAAGGAGCAGCAGGTGACGTTCAGCGCCTTGGAGCTGTTCCACTTCGCCCGCACGATCCGGGGGTGCGTCTACGGCGGGGCCGACCCACGGGTGCTGATGCCCCGCATCCTCGAGCACGCCGCGGCGGGCGAGCTGGACCTCGGCGCCCTCATCACCAGCACCATCGGGCTGGACGGCATCGACGCCGCCTTCACCGACATGGCCAAGGGCATCGGTGTCCGGGCCGTCGTCGTGCCGTAACCACCTGCGAACCAAGGAGCACCCGTGCGCGAGATCCAGCCAGGGCACGACCACCGTCCGCAAGAGCTGGCGGAGACGGCGTACGACGTGATCGTGCTCGGCGCCGGCTCGACGGGTGAGAACGTCGCCGACTACGCGGTCCGTGGCGGGCTGACCGCGTTGCTCGTCGAGTCGGAGCTGGTCGGCGGCGAGTGCTCCTACTGGGCGTGCATGCCGAGCAAGGCGCTGCTGCGGCCGGTCGAGGCGCTCGGGGACGCCCGGGCTGTCGCCGGTGCCCGTGAGGCCGCCACCGGCCGGCTGGACGTGGGGGCGGTGCTCGCCCGTCGTGACTCCTTCACCAGCGGGTGGAGCGATGACGGGCAGGCGCAGTGGGTCGACGGCGCCGGCATCGCGCTGGCCCGCGGGCACGGCCGGATCACCGCCGAACGCACCGTCGAGGTGGACGGGGTGACCTGCACGGCCAGGCACGCCGTCGTCGTCTGCACCGGCAGCTCAGCCGCTCTGCCGCCGGTCGACGGCCTCGCCGACTGCCGACCGTGGACCGCGAGGGAAGGCACCAGTGCGGGTGAGGTGCCGCGCCGGCTCGCGGTACTCGGCGGCGGGGTCGTGGGCGTCGAGCTGGCGACCGCGTGGCACGCGCTGGGCAGCGAGGTCGTGGTCCTGGAGCGCTCCGACCAGCTGCTGGCCAACCAGGAACCCGAGGTCGGCCGGCGCATCGCCACCTTGCTTCGGGCCCGCGGGATCGACGTCCGCACCGGGGTGGCGGTGACGCGGGCGTCCCGCGACGCACAGGTGCTGCTCACCCTCGACGACGGCAGCACGGTCGAGGCGGATGAGGTCCTCGTCGCGGCCGGCCGGCGGCCCAACACCGACGACCTCGGCCTGGAGGTCCTCGGGCTCGAAGCCGGGACGTGGCTGCAGGTGGACGACACCCTGAAGGTCGACGGCTTCGACTGGCTCTACGCCGCTGGTGACGTCAACCACCGGGCGCTGCTCACGCACATGGGCAAGTACCAGGCCAGAGTGGCCGGCACCGTCATCGCGGCTCGCGCCCAGGGTCGCGAGGTGACCGGTCCCTGGACCGAGGACGCCGCAACCGCGGACCACGCGAGCGTCCCGCAGGTGGTCTTCTCCGACCCGCCGGTCGCCTCGGTCGGTCTGACCGAGGCCGCGGCCAGGAAGCAGGGCCTGGACGTCACGGTCGTCAGCTATGAGCTCGGCAGCGTGGCCGGCGGCTCCCTGTACGCCGACGACAACCCAGGCTGGGCCTGCCTCGTCGTCGGCGGGGACCACCTGGTTGGCGCCACGTTCTTCGGGCCCGGCGTCACTGAGATGGTCCATGCGGCGACCGTCGCAATCGTCGGGCAGGTGCCGCTGCAGCGGCTGTGGCACGCGGTGCCGAGTTACCCCACGCAGACGGAGGTCTGGTTGCGGCTGCTCGACCAGCTGCCGCACGGCTGACCGGTGACCTCCTGCGACGGTGGGTAGTCAGGCGGCATGACTGAACCGCGGATTGCCCAGGGCCCGGCCGGAACCGAGCCGGACGTCGACCCCGACGCGATCGATGAGGCCGTCGAGGAACGCGACATCCCCTTGACGACCGACGAGGACCAGCAGGACGGCGACCTCGGCGGCGGCGGCGGCGAGGCCGGTACCGGCTGAGTCTCACCGGCACGACGCGCCCCCTGTCACCGTCCACCGCGTCGGGCACGCTCGGCAGGAACTCGTTCGCTCCTGGCCGTCGCTGCTGGTACGACGTGCCTGTGGACCTCTCGCCCGTCACCACCCTGGAGCAGCTGCATGCCTTCTCCGCTGTCGAGACGGCGTCGCACGCCCATGACTTCGTCGGGTTGCCGGCTGATCCGGTCGAGGAGCTGGTGCCGCTGCTCGACGGCAAGCCGCACGCCGGTGGGCTGACCCGGCTGCACCTGGCGAGCTCGGGCGGTGTGCCGGTGGGGACCCTGACGATCACCCTGCCGCTGCTGGACAACCTCTCGACGGCGACCCTCAACGGACAGATCCATCCCGATCACCGTCGGCGAGGACTGGGACGGCAGCTGCTCGCGGCCGGGATCGCCGCCGTGCGCGACGAGGGCCGCACCCGCGTCTTCGTCGAGGCCCACGCTCCGGTGACGTCCGGTGACGGTCCCGCCGGACCGCTGCTGCGCTCGACCGGTGCCCGGCCGGTCCTCGACGAGCACCGTCGCCTGCTCGACCTGTCCGTGCACCCGCCCGGCCCGATGCCGACGGCTCCTGCCGGCTACCGCCTGGTCCAGTGGCAGGACCGCTGTCCCGACGAGCTCGTTGACGGCGCGGCGTACCTCATGGGGCGGATGACCACCGATGCCCCGATGGGTGAGATGGACTACGAGCCGGAGCGGTGGGATGCCGAGCGCTACCGGGAGAAAGAGGGGGATGCCCTGCTGCGCGGCCGGCGACGGGTCGCGACCGCAGTCCTCTGCGAGGGTGATGGCTCGGTGGCAGGGATCACCGACATCGGTGTCAACCGCTCGCGGACCGAGGTGGCCTACCAGTGGGACACCATCGTGGACCCCGACCACCGCGGCCACGGTCTGGGACGGGCGCTCAAGCAGGCCAACCACAGCCTGCTCGTCGATGCCGTCACCGGGGTGCGCTGGGTCAACACCTGGAACGCGGCCAGCAACGCCCACATGGTTCGCGTCAACGACGCGCTCGGGTTCCGGCCCATGGAGCGCTGGCTGGAGTGGCAGCTCGATCTGTGATCATGCCCCCGGACCCTGCGAGTGGGACCGGCTCCCCGGACGCTGCGCTGCCTGATCGTCCGCAATCACGCCCGCCGGCTCACGCTCACCAGCAGGGCTCTCGCGGCCCCAGGCTCACCGATGTCAGGAATACGGCCTACCGCCAGCTCAGTCGGTGAGCGCTGCGTCGGCCGCCGGCTCCTGCTTGGCGAACTGGGTGCGGTACAGCTCGGCGTAGAGGCCGCCCTGCTCCAGCAGCTCCTGGTGCCGGCCGTGCTGCACCACCCGGCCGTCCTCGACCACCAGGATCTGGTCGGCGTCGCGGATGGTGGACAGCCGGTGCGCGATGACGATGCTGGTCCGGCCACGCAGCGCGGCGGACAGGGCGCGCTGGACGGCCGCCTCGGACTCGCTGTCCAGGTGCGCGGTGGCCTCGTCGAGGACCACCACCCCCGGGCTCTTGAGCAGCACGCGGGCGATCGCCATCCGCTGCTTCTCGCCGCCGGAGAGCCGGTAGCCGCGGTCACCCACAACGGTCTCCAGGCCGTCTGCCATGCCACGCACCAGCTCGCCGACCTGAGCCCCGTCCAGGGCCTGCCACAGCTCGGCGTCGGTCGCCTCCGGTCGTGCGTAGGCCAGGTTGGCCCGGATGCTGTCATGGAACAGGTGCGCGTCCTGCGTGACCACGCCGACCAGCTCGCGCAAGGACTGCAGCGTCACCTCACGGACGTCACGCCCGCCGACCAGCACAGCGCCACCCTGCACGTCGTACATGCGCGTGACGAGCTGGCTGATGGTGGTCTTGCCAGCCCCGCTCGGACCGACGAGGGCGACCAGCTGACCGGGCTCGGCCCGGAAGGAGACACCGTGCAACACCGTCTTCGGGATCGTGCTGTCGAGCACCGCGACCGACTCCAATGAGGCCAGCGACACCTCCTCGGCAGCGGGGTAGCGGAAGACGACGTCGTCGAGCTCCACCGAGGTCGGGCCGGCAGGCAGGTCGACCGCAGTCGGGCTGTCGCGCACCATGGGCTCGAGGTCGAGCACCTCGAAGACCCGCTCGAAGGACACCAGCGCGGTCATCACGTCGACGCGCACGTTGCTCAGCGCGGTGAGCGGGCCGTAGAGCCGGGTCAGCAGCCCGGCCAGCGCGACCACGGTGCCGACCTTGAGCGTGCCGTTCGCCGCGAAGGTGCCGCCGACGCCGTAGACCAAGGCGGTGGCCAGCGCCGCGACCGTGGTGAGCGCGACGAAGAACACCCGGCCGTACATCGCCGAGGTGATCCCGATGTCACGGACCCGGCCGGCCTTGCCGCGAAACGCCTGCTCCTCCTGCTCGGGGCGGCCGAACAGCTTGACCAGCAGCGCACCGGAGACGTTGAAGCGCTCGGTCATCGAGTTGTTCATCTCGGCGTTGAGCCCGTAGCTCTCACGGGTCAGCTCCTGGAGCCGCCGACCGACGAGCTTTGCGGGCACCACGAACAGCGGCAGCAGCACTAGCGACAACAGGGTGATCTGCCACGACAGCACGAACATGACCGACAGCGTCAGCGCGACGCCGATGACGTTGCTGACGACGTTGGACAGCGTGCCGGTGAAGGCCTGCTGGGCGCCGAGCACGTCGTTGTTCAGGCGACTGATCAGCGAGCCGGTCTGAGTGCGGGTGAAGAAGGCGATCGGCATCCGCTGAACGTGGGCGTAGACCCGCGAACGCAGGTCGTAGATGAGCCCCTCACCGATGCGTGCCGAGTAGTAGCGGTTGATCAGCGACAGCACGGCGTCGAATAGCGACAGACCGGCGACGAACAGCGCGAGCCCGAGGACCAGGCCGGGGCGGCCGGTCGCCGGCGGGTTGGTGCCGATGCCATCGTCGATGATCTTCTTGAGGACCAGCGGCGGTGCGATTGCCACGATCGCGTCGACGACGATGACGACCAGGAAGGCGAGAAGCTGACGCTTGTACGGCGCGGCGAACTGCACGATCCGGCGCACGGTGCCCGGCGCCAGCTTGATGTCCTTGACCGAGCTGTCGCGGGTGAACGACCGCATCGCGGCCCATGGCGCACCGGCTCCTGGTCCCATGCCGACGCACCTCCTGGGAGCCTTAGAAGGCGGAGATCCCGGTCAGCGCCCGCCCGATGATGAGCTGCTGGATCTGGCTGGTGCCTTCGTACAACGTCGTAACGCGGGCGTCGCGCAGGTACTTCCCGGCGGCGTACTCGTCGATGTAGCCGTAGCCGCCGTGTGCCTGCACGCACGCGTTCGCGGCCCGGACGCTGGCTTCGGACGCGTAGTACTTTGCCTTGGAGGCGGCGAGCGAATAGTCCTCGCCGCGGGTCTTGAGGTCGGCGACGCGCCAGGTCAGCAGCCGCGCGCAGTCGACCTCGACCGCGGTGTCGGCGATCAGCGCCTGAACCAGCTGGTGGCCGGCGACGGCCTTGCCGAACTGCTGGCGCTGCTGGGTGTAGGTGACCATCGTGTCGAGGGCCGCCTGGGCCAGGCCGGTGCACGACGCCCCGAGCGACATCCGGCCGTCGTTGAGCGCGGTGAGCGCGACCCGGATGCCTTTGCCCTCCTCGCCGCCAAGCAGCGCCTCCGGTCCGACCTTGACATCGCGCAGCACCAGCTCGGCGGTGTCGCACGAGCGCAGGCCGAGCTTGCCGTGGATGGCCTTTGCCTCGAAGCCCGGCGTGTCGTTGGGGACCAGGAAGGCGCTCACGCCCCGGGCACCCGGACCGCCGGTGCGTGCCATGAACAGCGTGACGCCCGCGATCGTGCCGTTGGTGATGAAGATCTTGTTGCCGTTGAGCAGGTAGCCGCCATCGGGCTGCTTCACCGCGCTGGCCTGCAGGTCGGCGGGGTTCGAGCCGTAGTCGGGCTCGGTGAGGCCGAAGCAGCCCAGCACCTCACCGGTCGCCATCCTCGGGAGCCACTGCTCCTTTTGCTCCTGAGTGCCCCAGCGGTCGATCGAGCCGGCCACCAGGCCGAGGTGCACGCTGACGATCGAGCGGACGTTCGCGTCGCCGCGGCCCAGCTCCTCGATCAGCAGGACGTAGGACATCGGATCGCCACCGCCACCGCCGAACTGCTCCGGGATAGACATCCCGATGAAACCCGTCTCCTGCAGACCGTCCAACGCCTCCTGCGGGAAGCGCTCCTGGCGGTCGTTGCTCAACGCCGGCGGCGCGACGACGACGTCCACCCACTGCTTGACGGCCTTGCGGACGGCGTCCTGCTCGGCGCTGAGCGTCAGGTCCACGGCGCGATCCCCTCGATCTGCTGGAGCGCGGGCGGCGGTCCTGCGCTGGCAGCCAGCCTTCCACCCCCGCCGCGCACAGCGCGACCCGGGCCGTCGCTCAGCTGCTCTTCTTGCGGGTCGCGCCGCCCCGCCCACGCAGCGTCGTCCCGCACTCCGACAGGATGCGATGCACGAAGCCGTACGAGCGCCCGGAGTCACCAGCCAGTGCCCGGATGCTCTCGCCGGAGTCGTAGCGCTTCTTCAGGTCGGTCGCCAGCTTGTCGCGGTCGCCGCCGGTGACCCGGCTGCCCTTCTTGAGCTCTGCCACAGTCGTGTCGCCCTTCGTGTCGCCGCCGTCGCGGTGCGACGCATCGTCCGCGCCATGATCACCCACCTACCGCATCGAGCGCCTTCCGAACCACCTTGCGACCGGTCGGGCGACGGCGCGGCCCTCGGCCACAGCGGGCAGGCCGGACGCGCTCGCTGGCGGGTCGGCCCCCCTGCAGCCAGCCCGAGACGCGCTCGCGGGCCGGCCCGTCAGCAGCGCAGCCACACCGCGGTCCGGGCCGGGAGCTGCAGGGCGCCGTCCCGGACCGTCGCCCCGGGGGTCGAGGTGATGAGCAGCTCACCGGCGATCGGCAGCTCGGCTGCCCGCTCGCCGGTGTTCAGCACGCAGACCAGGTCCCCGGACCGACCGATGCGCGTGAAGGCCAGGCAGTCCGGCGGGGCGTCGAGCCAGCGCACCTCGCGAGCCAACTCCGGGCGCAGGGCCGTCCGCAGCGACAGGGCCGCGCGGTAGAAGGCCAACGTGGACGACGCGTCACCTCGCTCGGCCTCGACCGAACGGCTGCGCGCCTGCTCCCCGCAGGGCAGCCAGGGCACCCCGTCGCTGAATCCGTGACCTGGCGGGTGCGAGGTCCACGGCATCGGGGTCCGGCAGCCGTCGCGTCCCTCGACGGTCCCCCCGGATCGGAGCCAGATCGGATCCTGCCGGGCCGTCGGCGGCAGCTGGTCCTGCTCGAGCCCCAGCTCCTCGCCCTCGAACAGGTACGGCGAGCCGGGCAACGCCAGCAGCGTCAGCGTCGCCGCCCTGGCCCGCTGCCGGCCGGGCTCGCCGCCGCCGTACCTCGTGGGGTGCCGGATGACGTCGTGGTTCGACAGCACCCAGGTCGGTGCTGCCCCCTCGACCTCGAAGGCCTCGAGGGAGTCACTGATGAGCTGCTGCCAGATGCCGGCGTCCAGCGGTGCGGCCAGGAGCGGGAAGTTGAACGCCTGGTGCAGCCGGTCGGCCCCGATGAAGCGCTGCACCCGGCCCAGATCAGCGAGGAACACCTCACCGACCAGCACCCGATCGGGGTAGGAGTCGGTGATCTCGCGCCAGCGTCGGTAGACCTCCACCACCTCCGGCTGGTCCCAGGCGTTCGGGGCTGCGGAGGCGTGGAACAGCGCAGCGTCCGCCTCGAGGCCCGGCGGGTGGTCAGCGAGCTCGGCCTGCTTGTAGAGCCCGTGGGCGACGTCGATACGGAAGCCGTCGACCCCCCGGTCCAGCCAGAAGCGCAGGATCCGCTCCCACTCGTCGTGCACGGCCGGCTGCCGCCAGTCGAAGTCCGGCTGCGCGCTGTCGAACAGGTGCAGGTACCACTGGTCGCCTTCGACCCGCGTCCACGCGGGGCCGCCGAAGACCGACTCCCAGTCGTTCGGCGGGAGGTGGCCGCGGCCGGCCCGGAACAGGTAGCGGTCCCGCATCGCCGACCCGGGATCGGCCAGCGCCTCCTGGAACCAGGGGTGCTGGTCGCTGCTGTGGTTCGGCACGACGTCGACGATCACCCGGAGTCCCAGGTCGTGTGCGCCGGCCAGCAGCGCGTCGGCGTCGGCCAGGGTGCCGAACAGCGGGTCGACGTCGCACTGGTCCGCCACGTCGTAGCCGTGATCGGCCATCGGCGAGCGGTAGAACGGCGTCAGCCACAGGGCGTCGACCCCGAGCTCGACCAGGTACGGCAGCCGGGCGGTAATCCCGGGGAGGTCGCCGATGCCGTCACCGTCGCTGTCGACGAAGCTGCGGACGTAGACCTCGTAGACGGTGGCGTCCTGCCACCAGCTCGGAGCTCGCCCCGTCATGCTCGACCGGTGCTCACGTCCGGCGGCGAGACGATCATCGACCTGACCGCCGCGGATCGGGGCGGAAGACCGGGTAGGTCACGCCGAGACGCGTGAGCCGGACGCTGTGTCGAACCAGTGCAGGTCCTCCGTTGTGGGAGCCAACCAGACCTCGGTGCCCTTGGCCGGTGGGTGCCGCGGGTCGACGCGAGCCACCAGCAGCTGACCGCCGTCGCCGCCCTGCACGCTGGCGTGCAGGAACGCGTCCGATCCCAGCTCCTCCACCAGCTCCACCGTTGCCGGGATGCCCTGGCCGTCACCGACGAGGCTGAGGTCTTCGGGCCGGACACCGACGTTGGCGCGGCCGCCCTTCAGGGCCGTGGTGGCCTGCCGGGGAAGGGTCATCGAGAAGTTGCCCAGGTGGGCGGTGCCGTCTGGGGACACCTCCACGTCGAACAGGTTCATCGCGGGCGAGCCGATGAAGCCGGCGACGAACACGTTGGCCGGCCGGTCGTACATCGCCCGTGGGCTGTCGACCTGCTGCAGCACGCCGTCCTTGAGGACGGCCACCCGGTCACCCATCGTCATGGCCTCGACCTGGTCGTGCGTGACGTAGAGCGTGGTGACGGCCAGCCGGCGCTGCAGGCTGGCGATCTGGGTCCGGGTCGCGACCCGCAGCTTGGCGTCCAGGTTGGACAGCGGCTCGTCCATGCAGAACACCTGCGGGTTGCGCACGATCGCACGGCCCATCGCGACCCGCTGCCGCTGCCCGCCGGACAGCGCCTTGGGCTTGCGGTCCAAGTAGTCGGTGAGGTCCAGCACCTTTGCGGCTTCGGCGACCCGGGTGCCGATCTCGGCCTTGTCCACGCCGCCGATCTTGAGTGCGAACCCCATGTTCTGAGCCACGGTCATGTGCGGGTACAGCGCGTAGGTCTGGAAGACCATGGCGATGTCGCGGTCACTCGGGTCGACATCGGAGACGTCGCGGTCGCCGATCCGGATCGTGCCGTCGTCGACCGGCTCCAGGCCGGCGAGCATCCGCAGGCTGGTGGACTTGCCGCAGCCGGACGGGCCGACGAGGACGAGGAACTCGCCGTCACCAACCTCCAGGTCGAGCCGGTCCACCGCTGGACGCGGGGCTCCTTCGTACTGCCGCGTCGCTGCGTCGAAGGTCACTGTCGCCATCGTCGATCCCTCCACCGGCAGGTACGTGCCGGACGATCCGTCGTGGGGGCGGCCCGGTCGGACCGTTGTCGCGCCGCGTATGCTGCGCCACACTGCGCCGGACTGCAAGCGTTTGCACCGGAGGATTGATGATTGCGCGGATCGAAGACGTCGCCCGCGAGGCCGGTGTCTCTACCGCGACGGTGTCCCGGGCGCTGCGGGGGCTGCCGAACGTCAGCACGGCCACCCGCACCTCGGTGACCCGCGTCGCCGCCGAGCTCGGCTACGTCGTGAGCCGAACGGCGTCCACCCTTGCCAGCGGCCGGACGCAGACGATCGGCGTCATCTCGCCGTACATGGAGCGGTGGTTCTTCTCCCAGCTCATCGCCTCCGTCGAGGCCGAGTTGCGCCGCAGCGGCTACGACGCGTTGCTCATCGGCCTGGCTCAGCCGGAGGTGGGTGGGCGGCCAGCCTTCGAGCCGGAGACGCTGCGCGGACGGGTCGACGCCGTCGTCGTGCTCACCGTGCCGCTGACCGGCAGCGAGCTCGACGGGGTGCGCAAACTCGATCTGCCGACGGTCTACGTCGGTGCCTCCGTGGCCGGCGCGATGTCGGTCCGGATCGACGACGTCGCCGTTGCGCGGTGCGCGACCGAGCACCTCCTACAGCTAGGACACACCCGGATCGCCTACGTGGGAGGGGATCCCCACCAGCCACTGAGCTTCACGACACCGGCCGACCGCCGCGCCGGCTGGCTGGCGGCGATGCGGGAGGCGGGTCACGAACCCGATCACCGCTACGACCTGCCGGGGTCGTTCACGGCTGCTGGCGGGATGGCGGCAGCCGAGCGGCTGCTGTCGCTCGACCTGCCCCCTAGCGCGGTGGTGGCCGCCTCCGACGAGATGGCCTTCGGGGTGCTGACCGTCGCCCGACGGCGACGGCTGCGCGTTCCCCAGCAGCTGTCGGTCGTCGGGGTCGACGACCACGAGCTCGCCGCGTTGGTCGGGCTCACGACCGTGGCCCAACCGGTGGCGCGACAGGGCGCCCTGGCGGCCGACCTGGTGCTGGCTGCGCTGCGGGGCACGCAGTCCCGCTCCCAGGAGCACGTCGTGGTGCCGGTGCACCTTCGGGTGCGCGACACCACGGCCCCGGTTGCGCCCGAAACGGCTGTCGTTACAGCATCGTGATGTGTGATCGGCCTCACACCGGTTGCCGTCCGATCCCGCAAGCGCTTGCATGTCCAGGCCTGGGGCGAGCCTGCTGGCACCCCCCGATCTGGAGGATCGCATGACCGCACGCATCGGACAGCGCTCGCTGGTCGTGGCCGGAGCACTCGCCCTTGCACTGGGAGTGACCGCCTGCGGCTCGAGCTCGAGCAGCAAGAAGGGTGACACCGCCGCCGGCGGTGGCGCCACGACCGGAAACACCAAGGCCGGCTGCGAGGCCTACGCCTCCTACGGCGACCTCAAGGGCAAGTCGGTGAACATCTACACCGGCATCGTGACGCCGGAGGACAAGCCGCAGATCGACTCCTACAAGCCGTTTGAGGACTGCACCGGGGCCAAGGTCAACTACGAGGGCGACAAGTCCTTCGAGGCCCAGGTGCTGGTGCGAGCCAAGGCCGGCAACCCGCCGGACCTTGCCATCGTCCCGCAGCCGGGCCTGGTCAAGCAGCTGGTCGCCACCGGCAAGGCGAAGGAGGCGCCGGCCGAGGTCGCCGCCAACGTCGACAAGTTCTGGACAAAGGACTGGAAGGGTTACGGGATGGTCGACGGCAAGTTTTATGCCGCTCCGCTCGGCGCCAACCTCAAGTCTCTCGTGTGGTACTCCCCCAAGGAGTTCAAGGAGAAGGGCTACCAGATCCCCACCACCCTGGACGAGCTCAAGGGGCTGTCGGACAAGATCGCGGCGTCCGGGCACAAGCCCTGGTGCGCCGGCATCGCGAGCGGTGAGGCCACCGGCTGGGTCATCACGGACTGGATGGAGGACATGATGCTCCGCCTGTCCGGTCCCCAGGAGTACGACAAGTGGGTCAACCACACGATCGCGTTCAACTCTCCTGAGCCGACCGCTGCGCTCGACGAAGCCGGGTCCTTCCTGAAGAACGACAAGTACTTCAACGCCGGCCTCGGCAATATCAAGAGCATCGCGACGACGACCTTCCAGGACGGCGGCCTGCCGATCCTGGACGGCACCTGCTCCCTGCACCGCCAGGCAAGCTTCTACGCGGCCAACTGGCCCAAGGGCACGACGGTCGCGCCGGACGGTGACGTCTTCGCCTTCTACCTGCCCGGCAAGGACACCGCGACCAAGCCGGTGCTTGGCGGCGGCGAGTTCATCCTGGCGTTCTCCGACCGACCCGAGGTCAAGGCCTTCCAGGCCTACCTGTCCACCGACACCTGGGCCAACAACAAGGTCGCCTCCACGCCGCTGGGCGGCTGGGTGACCGCGAACAAGGGCCTGGACGTCAGCAAGCTGGTGAGCCCGATCGACCAGCTAGCAGCGAAGACCTTCCAGGACCCGAAGGCGGTCTTCCGCTTCGACGGCTCGGACCAGATGCCGGCGGCGGTGGGATCGAGCTCGTTCTGGAAGCAGTCGACCAACTGGATCACCGGCCAGAGCACGCAGGACACTGTCAGCAAGATCGAGGCGTCCTGGCCCAAGTAGGGCCACCGGTGGCCGCGTCGGGCGCCCCACTGCGGGCGCCCGACGCGCACCACGCACAACCCGCGTTCCCTGTTACCGCAACGCGCTCCCTTGCCGTACCGCCTCGATCGACCCACGAGCAGCCGCGCTGCCCGACCCTCCCGGACTGAAGAGGTGACGTGAGCACTACGCAGAAGTTCTCGCAGATGGGTCTGGCAATCCTGATCTTCGTCGCGGTGATCGGGGCGATGCTGCTGCTGGCCTCGCGCTTCTCCGGCCGGCGCGCCGATCCGCTCGTGGCCGGCCTGTTCCTACTGCCCACCGTCCTCCTGCTCGGAATCGGGCTGCTCTACCCCGCCATCCGCACCGTCTACGAGTCCTTTTTTAACGCTGCGGGCGACGCCTTCTCAGGCCTCGACAACTACCAGAAGATCTTCACCGACCACGACGAGCTGATCGTCCTGCGCAACACCTTTCTGTGGGTGGTGATCACTCCCTTCATCGCGACCGTGGTCGGGTTGATCTATGCGATCCTGGTCGACAAGGCGCGGTTCGAGAAGATCGCCAAGGCGCTGATCTTCCTGCCCATGGCCATCTCCTTCGTCGGCGCCAGCATCATCTGGAAGTTCGTCTACGAGTACCGCCCGGAGCAGGGCAGCATCAAGCAGATCGGCCTGCTCAACCAGGTCCTGGTCTGGCTCGGCGGCAGCCCGCAGCAGTGGTTGCTGGAGAAGCCTTGGAACAACCTGTTCCTGATCGCCATCCTGATCTGGATCCAGGCCGGCTTCGCGATGACCATCCTGTCCGCGGCTATCCGCGGTATCCCTGAGGACATCGTCGAGGCCGCCCGGCTCGACGGAGTAGGCGCGCTCGGCATGTTCCGCTTCGTGACGGTCCCGAGCATCCGACCGACGCTCGTGGTGGTGCTGACGACCATCGCCATCGCCACGCTGAAGGTGTTCGACATCGTCCGCGTCGTCACCGGTGGGCAGTTCGACACCAGCGTGATCGCCAACGAGTTCTACACGCAGAGCTTCTCGGCTGCCAACCAGGGCCTGGGCGCCGCGTTGGCCGTCGTGCTGTTCGTGCTGGTCATCCCGATCGTCGTCTACAACGTCCGCCAGCTGCGCGCCTCGGAGGGCCGATGACCACCGCCAACGTCACCCTGCCCGTCACCTCCACCCCTGCGCTGACGCTCAGTGAGAGCGCCGGCCGGGCCCGTAAGAAGCTGACCTCGCCCTGGGCGTCGCTCGCGGCCGTCATCCTGGGCTTCCTGTGGACGGTCCCGACGTTCGGGCTTGCGCTGTCCTCGATCCGCCCGGAGCGGTCGATCAAGACCAGCGGCTGGTGGACGTTCTTCACCAACCCCCAATTCACTCTCGACAACTACCGGTCGGTGCTGGGCTCCGAGAGCGGCATCAACCTCGGCCAGTCGTTCGTGAACTCCTTTGTCATCACGATCCCGGCGGTGCTCATCCCGCTCGGGCTGGCCGCCTTGGCCGCGTACGCCTTTGCCTGGGTGGACTTTCGGGGCCGGAACATCTTGTTCGTCGCGGTGTTCGCGCTGCAGATCGTGCCGATCCAGGTGACGCTCATTCCGCTGCTCACGCTGTTCAACCAGACCGGGCTCGCCAACAGCTTCTACACGGTGTGGCTGTCGCACTCCTGCTTCGCGCTGCCGCTGGCGATCTACCTGCTGCACAACTTCATGAAGGAGATCCCCCGCGAGCTGATCGAGGCCGCCCGGATGGACGGGGCGGGCCATGTGCAGATCCTGTTCAAGGTCCTGCTCCCGCTGCTCACTCCGGCGCTGGCGGCGTTCGGCATCTTCCAGTTCCTGTGGGTCTGGAACGACCTGCTGGTCGCCCTGACCTTCACCAGCACCCCGGAGCTGCGGCCGCTGACCGTGGGTCTGGCCAACCTCAGCGGTACCCGGGGCACCGCCTACCACCTGCTCACCGCCGGCGCGTTCATCTCGATCATCGTGCCGGTCACGGTGTTCCTCGCCCTGCAGCGTTACTTCGTGCGCGGCCTGCTGGCCGGCGGCCTCAAGGGCTGAGCAGCATCTGCAGCCGGTTGGCGCGTGAGGGAACCGCAGTACGCAGCGCGGTCAGCGCCGCAGCCTGGCTACGGCCCAGATCGAAGCTCGGCGTGGACAGCGCGTCGAAGTTCTGTGAGACCCGCCGCAGCTGGCCCGTGCGGGCCCGCAGGAAGCTCACGTAGGTGTCGCGCCCCCGACGTTGGCCAGCGTGCCAGGGCAAGATGCGGACGGCCGAGCACCGGCGCCGCGCCGCCTGCGCAGGGACGATCCCCTTGGCTGCCGTCTGCTGCAGCACCTGCTGCAGGCTGGCGCGCACGCCGGCAGGGGCGGTGCCGGACAGCCCAGGCGCGGCGTACTGCGCGGTCGCCGCGATCTGCCGGTCGGCGTAGACCGCGGCCGACTCCGCCCCCTCGACGCAGCGCACGAGCGCCCCCTGCTCGCGGGACAGCTGCCACCGGTCACCGCCCACTGCCAGGGCAAGGACCAGCCCGGCCGCCAGCAGCACCCGGCGTGGCGGCCGGCGCCCCCCGTCGGACCCCGAGCGCAGGAGGTCCGGCGCACTCATGTCCGTGCGGCGATGTACTCGGCGTACCAGGAGTAGGACGCCTTGGGCCTGCGCTGCTGGGTCTGCCGGTCGACCGCGACGAGCCCGAAGGTCTGCGTCCAGCCCTGGGCCCACTCGAAGTTGTCCAGCAACGACCACGCGAAGTAGTCCTGCACCGGCACCCCGGCCGCCGCTGCCCGGTCCACGGCGGCGAGATGGCAATCCAGGTAGTCGATCCGGTCCTGGTCGGGGCCACCGGAATCGGTACAGGCGACACCGTTCTCGGTGACCCGCAGGGGCACTCCCGGTGCTCGGCGGGCGGTCTCGCGCAGCACCTGCTCGAGCCCGGTGGCGTCGACCTCCCAGCCCATCGTGGTCAGCGGCGGACGCGGGCGGAACGAGAATGCCGGTGCCCCCGGGTAGGCGCCGGTGTCCTGCCCGACCGCGCCGCTCGTCTGCTCGGACGTCCCGATGCGGAAGGGCGTGTAGTAGTTGATGCCGATCCAGTCCGCCGACCCGCGAATCAGGTGCAGGTCGCCGTCCCGTACGGCGGACCGAGCCGGCAACACCTCGGGGTAGCTGCCGTCCACGAGGGCGTCCAGCCACTGCCGGTTCTGCAGCGCGTCGACGAGGTCGGCCGCAACAGGGTCACCACCGGGTTCAACCCGCACCGGTGCCAGGTTGAGCACGATCCCGACGTCGCAGCCAGGCCGCTGCTCCCCCATCGCCTGCGCGGCCAGGGCGTGCCCGAGCAGCAGGTGGTGCGCGGCGGCATGTGCCCGGCTCGGGTCCCTTGCCCCCGGCGCGAAGACGCCCGCGGCGTAGCCGAGGTAGGCGGTGCACCACGGCTCGTTCAGCGTCGCCCAGGTCGAAACGCGGTCACCGAGCCGGTCGGTGACCGCCAATGCGTAGTCGGCGAAGCGCCGGGCAGTGTCCCGGTGCGGCCAGCCACCCGCCTGCTCCAGCTCGAGCGGCAGGTCCCAGTGGAACAGGGTTGGGAACGGCCGGATCCCCTTACCCAGCAGGGAGTCGACGAGGGCATCGTAGTGGTCCAGGCCGGCCGCGTTGACCATCCCCTGGCCGGTCGGCTGCACCCGCGGCCAGGCGACGGAGAACCGGTAAGCGGACACGCCGAGCCCGACGAGGAGCTCGAGGTCCTGCTCTGCGCGGCGGTAGGAGTCGCAGGCGACCCGGGCGTCCGAGCCGTCCAGGATCGCTCCGGGCCGGGTGCAGAACTCATCCCACGTCGACGGTCCACGCCCGTCCTCATCGACAGCACCCTCCACCTGATAGGCGGACGTCGCCACGCCGTAACCGATCACGGGACCTCCTCGACGACCAGGGGAGCGAGAACGGCTCGCTCGTCGGGCTTGTGACGAAGCACCCGGTCAACGTAGCTGCGGGCTGCCGGCAGCAGGCCGACGTCGTGGCCGGAGTCCTCGGACAGGAACCAGCGGTGCTCCAGCACCTCATGGAACACCTCGGCGGACTCCAGCTTGCCCCGTAGCTCCCTGGGGATCGCCTCGACCACCGGACGGAAGGCCTGCGTGAGCCAGTCGTGCGCGACGAACTCCTCCGGTTCGTCGGTCAGCACCGTCGCGGCGCGGTAGGAGTCGAGGTCGTTGAGCAGCCGGCGGGCCTGGTTCTCCTCGACGTCGAGGCCGGTCAGCCGCAACAGCCGTCGGGCGTGGTGCCCAGCGTCCACGACCTTGGGCTGCACCTGCACGTGGTCGCCGTCCTCGTCGCGCAGCACCTCGAGTTCGTCCACATCGAAGCCCAGCTCGTTGAGCCGGCGGATCCGCGCATCGACCTTGAAGCGCTCGCCCACCCGTACGGTCTGCCGACCGGTCAGAGCCGACCACAGCGCGTCGTACCTCGCAACGATGGTGTCCCCGGTGGCGATCGGGTCGACGGTGGTGTCGAGGAGCTCCCCGGCCTGCAGGTCCATCAGCTCCCCGATGATGCTGGTGCGGGCTATGTCGAGGTCGTGTCCCCGCTGGCCGCCGGTGAGCACGCTCTGCTGCTCGGTCGTCTCGCCATCGACGAGGTAGGCCGAGAACGACCCCGCGTCGCGCCGGAACAGCGTGTTGGACAGCGAGCAGTCCCCCCACCAGAAGCCGGCGAGGTGCAGCCGGACCAACAGCACCGTCAGGGCGTCGAGCAGCCGGGCCGCGGTCTCGGGACGCAGCGTCTGGGAGAACAGCGCTCGGTAGGGCAGCGAGAACTGCAGGTGC
>JAABUT010000748.1_pt1 | contig 40170 bp, 43 predicted proteins | sample 5559281 | NCBI WGS metagenome assembly JAABUT01 (sample SAMN10711880, study PRJNA513359) | rock metagenome | isolation source: Antarctica rocks | place: Antarctica: Victoria Land, Ricker Hills nord | collected 2016-01-04 | reverse complement strand
CGGCGGCCTGCACAGCCGGCGCCGTCGTCCAGATCGACGGCTTGCCAGGCGGCTCGCTCGAGGACCCGCAGCGACCGCATCCAGCGACTCGTCAGCGCCACCCCGACCCTGCTGTACCACCAGGGGCTGGGCGGCTCCGGCGTTGCTGGGCAGGTAGGGCGGGACGTTGGTCTACCAGCCGTTTGTGCAGCACACGTCGCGTGTACCTTAGGTGTATGAGCAGGGTGCGTACGAACATCGAGCTCGAGGATGTCCACGTGCAGACCATCATGGACCGCTTCGGCGTCAGAACGAAGACCGAGGCGGTCGCACTCGCTCTCCAGCACCTAGCCGGTCAGCCCATGACCCGCGAGGAAGCGCTCCGGATGCGGGGGGCCCGCGCCATCGAGGAGGTGCCGGTCGACCGTTCACCGGAAGGCGCCGCGTGATCCTGGCTGACACCTCGGCCTGGGTGGAGTACGACCGTGCCACCGGGAGCGCGGTCGATGGGCGTCTTAGCGCGTTGATCGAGACCGAGGGACCGCTGTCGGTCACCCAGCCCGTCGTCATGGAGGTGCTGGCCGGGGCGCGCAATGAACAGCGAGAGGCCGACCTACGACGTCTCCTGCTGCGCTTTGAGTTCCTGCCCTTCGATGCCGTGACCGACTTCGACGCCGCCGTCACCATCTACCGCCGATGCCGTCGAGCGGGCATCACCCCGCGAGGCATGCTCGACTGCATGATCGCGGCGGTCGCCTGGCGTCAACGGGCCGCGCTGCTGGCTCACGACGCAGATCTGGACCGTGTCGCGAGGGTCATCGGAATCGACCTCGATGACGCCTCCCTGCGAGCATCCTCGTGACGTCACAGTGCTCCCGAGGGGCCCGGGAGGCGCTTCTACACTCCTGCCGGTGAGCCTGCCGTTCCCGGAGCCGACCGATCCTCGCCCTACCCGCGCGGACGTGTTCCTGGGCTACCTGGACTACTTCCGCTCCGTCCTGCTCGCCAAGCTGGAAGGGCTCACGGACGAGGAGCTGCGGACGAGCCGACTCCCGTCCGGCTGGACGCCGATGGCGTTGCTCAAGCACGTGACCCATGTCGAGTTGCGTTGGCTGGTGTGGGGCTTCGAGGGCAGCGACGTCCCCGAGCCGTGGGGTGACACCCGAGACGGCCGCTGGCACGTCCGCCCGAGGAGAGCTTCGCCGAGTTGGTCCAGGCCCTCGAGGCCCAGGCTGCGATCAGCCGCTCAGTCGTGGGCGCCCACAAGCTGAGTGATGTCGGTCAGCCTGGCGCGCGATGGGAAGGTGCGGCTCCCCCGACACTCGAACGGATCCTGTTCCACCTCATCCAGGAGTACGCCCGGCACGTCGGACACCTCGACGTCGTCCGTGAGCTCGTCGACGGCGTCGTAGGCGAGTAGCTGCCCCACTGGAAGACGTTCGCCCGCTGACTACGCTGGCGCATGAGCCTCGAGTGGGAACAGGTGAACATCGACGCGGCCCGGCCGGCCGAGCTGGGCCGGTGGTGGGCCGATGTCCTGGGTTGGGTCGTGACCTTGGACTCTGCCGACGAGTACGAGATCAGGCCGGCGCCAGAACGGCTACCAGGCTTGGTCTTCGTACCGGTGGGCGAGGCGAAGGCCGCCAAGAACCGTCTGCACCTGGACTTCCGACCCGACGATCAAGCGGCGGAGGTGGACCGCCTGCTGGCACAGGGCGCGGTGCTTCGGGACGTCGGACAGGGCGAGCAACCCTGGGTCGTACTCGCCGATCCCGAGGGCAACGAGTTCTGCGTCCTGGCACCGCGACGGGTCTGACCAAGCGCTGAGCACCTGCTGACCTCCCAGGCAGGCGGCTGCAAGACTCTCGCGATGACCGGTTCGCCAGCAGGGCTGGCGCTGCGGTGGCTCACCACCTCTGAGGCTGTCGACGACGAACTGAGCGCGAGTCTGCTGGTGTGCTGGCGGGAGGTCTCGAACGCCGGAGGCGCGGTCGGCTTCCCCTTCCTCCCCGTCGGCGACGAGCACGTTCGGCCGGCGGTCCGCGCCATGGTGCAGTCTCTGGACCCGGCCCTGAACCGGCTCCTTATCGCGACCGACGGCGCAACCCTTGCCGGGTGGCTGCTGCTGGCCGGCAACGCGAGCAAGCTGACCCGCCACTGGGCCACCCTGCTGCGGGTGCAGACCGCCCTGAACTACCGCGGCACCGGCGTCGGGCGGGCGCTGATGACGGAAGCCACTCGCGCCGCCCGGGACGACTTCGGTCTGCAACAGCTGCACCTGGAACTGAGGGGCGGCCTCGGCCTCGAGGCCTTCTACGAGAGCTGCGGTTGGGAGCAGGTCGGCCGGTGGCCGGGAGCGCTCGCGCTGAACGAACACGACCACCGAGACGCGATACTGATGTTCCAATCCCTGCAGCGGGGCTCTGCACGGCGCCGGGAGGGCGCCGGCTGATCCTCCTGGCTGCCGGCGTGAGTCGAGCCCGGGCCCTCCCTAGTCAGGCGGAACCACAAATTGGCAGCGAGATCCGCTCGCGCGGCTCAACCGGACGTCGAGTGTTGCCAAGTTCGCCCCCAAAGTTTCGGCCACGGCCACGTACCAGGCGTCGTACGCGGTGACGGTCGATCGCAGCTCCCACACCCTTGATGCGCAGCAGCTGTACGGGAACAGCTCAACTCGTAGCGAGACGAGGTCGTCGTGCGCCAGGGAGGCGACGGCGGAGGAGATGTCACCGGCCGACGCCGAGCGACGCAGGACATTGGCGACCTCGACCGGCATCAGGTGCGGAGCCGCCAGAGACCCGGACATCAGGATCGACTCCGCCCAGGCACCCGCTGGGCCGGCGTCGATGAGCGCGGCAACCACGACAGAAGCGTCAACGACGACCGTCACGTGCGGTCAGCATCGCGATGAGCCAGCACCCGATCCACGCCGATCCCACCACCGGTAGCGCGCTTACGAGCTCGGACGCTGGCCATCCACACCTCGGCATCCGGCGCACTGGCAAGTTCGACCAGCCTCGCCCGCAGGTACTCCTGAAGGGAGCGACCCGTCAGCGCCGCCCGCGCGGCCAACTCCTCGCTGGTGTCATCGGGTACATCCCTGATCGTGATGGACTTCGGCACGGCAGCAGTCTGCTGCGCATGCTGCTGAAGTGCAAGCGCTAGAAGCGCCGGGGACTCTCCCGCCGCCGTTCCATGACTGCCACGTGCAGGGCGTTCTGTCGCTGACTCGGTGTGGGCGAGGGGGGAGTTGAACCCCCACGTCCTTTCGGACACACGGACCTGAACCGTGCGCGTCTGCCATTCCGCCACTCGCCCGAGTGAGGTTCGCAGGCTAGCACTCGGCCTACCCGCCGCACCGGCACTGCTGACGCGGATACGATCACGTCAGCGCAGGGAAGGGAGAACGCGTGGGAGTGCTGCAGCGCTTCGAGCGTCGGCTCGAGGGCCTGGTCCAGGGTTCCTTCGCGCGCGCCTTCGGGGGGGTCGTTGAGCCCGTCGAGGTGGCGGCTGCCCTCCAGCGCGAAGCCAACGACAAGAAGGCCATCGTGAGCGCGGGTCGGGTGCTCGTACCGAACACCTACGTGGTCGAGCTCGGCCGCAGCGACACTGACCGGCTCGGGGCGTACGACGAGCCCCTGCGCAAGGAACTCGCGGACATGGTGGCCGAGCACGCGAAGGAGCAGGGCTGGTCCTTTGTCGGGCAGGTGAGCGTGCACTTCGAGTTCGTGGAGGGCCTGAAGACGGGCGTCTTTCGTGTACGCAGCAGTGCTGCGGGCGACGTTTCGGGTCCCGCCGCCCCGAAACCGGGTCAACCGGCCGCGGCGCCGGCGCCGGTCGCCTCCGCTCCCGGTGAGCTCGCGGGCTCCGTCCCGCCCGTCGGCCCGCCCGCCGAGGGCTCCTCCGTGACCCCGAGCGCGCAGGAGGAGTCCGCCGGCGACCCTCGGCCGCACCTGATGCTCGAGCCGCCCGTGGGTGGACCGAGCGGGCCGGCTCGCCGCATCGACCTGGACGGCCCGGTGCTGGTCCTCGGCCGCGGCCTGGAGGCTGACCTTCAGCTGGCCGACGTGGGGGTGTCCCGCAAGCACGCCGAGGTCCGGCTCGATGAGACCGGTGCGAGCGTCGTGGACCTGGGCTCGACGAACGGCACCCGTGTGAACGGCCGCCGCGTGAGCTCCGCACCGCTGCACGACGGCGACCACATCGGTCTCGGCGCCACCGAGATGACCTTCCGGACCGGCCGTTGATGGGCAGCGTCCTGGTCGTCGCCCTGGTGAAGTACGGCCTGCTCGTGCTGCTCTGGCTGTTCGTGCTGATCGCGGTGCGCACCATCCGCACCGACCTCAGGGCCGGCCGGCCGGCGCGGGCTGCAGCCGGGGGCGCCCCCGCTGCAGCGCCGGGAGCGGCGGCGTCCGGGGCCTCCGGGCGCAGCGCGGCCCGTCGGCTCGTCGTCACCGAGGGCTCATTGGCCGGGACCACGGTCACCCTCGGGGAGTCACCCGTGACGCTGGGCCGCGCCGACGACTCGACCCTTGTCCTGACTGACGACTACGCCAGCAGCCGGCACGCCCGGCTCGTCCCCGGCGACGGCGCGTGGCAGGTGGAGGACCTCGGATCGACCAACGGCACCTACCTGGCCAACGTGAAGGTGAGCCGGCCGACAGCGGTCCCGCTGGGAACCCAGATCCGCATCGGCAAGACGGTGCTGGAGCTGCGCCGGTGACCCTGGCCCTCCGCTTCGCCGCCCGGTCGCACACCGGGCTGCTGCGTACCGGCAACGAGGACTCCGTGTACGCCGGACCTCGTCTGCTCGCCGTCGCCGACGGGATGGGCGGCCATGCGGCCGGGGAGGTCGCCAGCGCGGTGGCCATCGCCGCCCTGGCGCCGCTGGACGAGGACGCCCCAGGGGCGGACCTCCTGGGCGCTCTCCAGGCGGCTGCCCTGCGCGCCAACGAGCATCTCGCCGACATGGTCGACGGCGACCCGGCGCTGGACGGCATGGGCACCACGCTCACGGCCATCCTGTCTGCCGGCAACCGGCTCGGGCTGCTGCACGTCGGCGACTCCCGCTGCTACCTGCTCCGCGACGGCGAGCTCAGCCAGATCACCCATGATCACACGCTGGTGCAGACCCTGGTGGACGAGGGGCGCATCAGCGAGGAGGAGGCCACGACCCACCCGCAGCGCTCGATGATCACTCGTGCGCTGGACGGCAGGCGGACGATCGAGCTGGACCTGTCGGTGCGCGAGGTACGCGCCGGCGACCGCTACCTGCTCTGCAGCGACGGGCTGACCGGACCGGTCGGCAGCCTGGACACCCTCAAGGTGGCCCTGGCCCTGGCGGACCCGCAGGCGGCGGTCGACCGGCTGGTGCAGCTCGCCCTGCGCGGCGGCGGCCCGGACAACGTCACCGTGATCGTCGCCGAAGCGGTCGAGACCGGCGCCCACGACGGCCTGATGACCAGCCCGGTGGTGGCCGGCGCAGCCGCCGAGTCCCCCCAGGCCCCCCCGCCGGGCATCGCCGACAGCGCCGCGAGCCGGGCGCGCACCGCCGAGGGCCGCGACACCCAGCCCGGCGCGAGCACCCCTCTGGCAGCGGGGCGGCGGTCGCGGCGCCCGTCGCGGCGGGCCGCACTGGTCATTGCCCTTGTGGTGCTCGTCCTGCTCGGCGGGGTCGGCGCCGGCTGGGCCTACGTGCGCTCGCAGTACTTCGTCGGCCTGGACGGCCGGTCCGTCGCGGTGTTCCGCGGCGTGCGCGGCCACGTGGCCGGCCTCTCGCTGTCCAGCGTGGCAGGGCGCACCGACGTGACGGAGGACCGCCTCTCCGAGCTCGACCGGGACCGGCTCAGTGACGGTATCCCGGCCGCTGACCGACCAGATGCGCGTCGGATCGTGGCTCGCCTGCAGAACTCGATCGACCAGTGCCAGACTCCCGCTCCTGCCCCGGTCACCCCCACTCCCGTGTCGTCGCGGTCCACGGCGCCAGCCGCTCCCGCCGCCACCCGGTTGCCGACTGCAGGACCCGGACCGCAGACGTCCGGCTGTCCGAGCGGAGCAAGACCATGACCGCGCTGTCGCTCCCGGCCGGCCCGCGGACCCGGCGTGGCACCGAACTGGTGCTCCTGGTGTTCGCCGTCCTGCTCGGCGCACTGGGTTATGCCGCCGTGGGCATCGCTCAGGACGGCCACATCCCGTCCGGCACACTCGGTTACGGCCTCGGCCTCGGCGCGCTGTTCGGCATCGCCCACCTCGCGGTGCGCCGCTTCGCGCCGTACGCCGATCCGCTCGTGCTGCCGTGCGTCGCGCTGCTCAACGGGCTGGGGATCGTCATCATCCGGCGGTTGGACTTCGGCGTCGCGATGCGCGCGCACCAGACCGGACACGCCGTCCCCCGCCCGGACGCCCCGCTGCAGCTGATCTGGACCGGGGTCGGCGTCGGCGCGCTGCTCGCCGTCCTGCTGATCGTGCGCGACCACACGCGACTCGCGCGCTACACCTACACCAGCGCCGCCGCCGGGCTCGTCCTGCTGTTGCTTCCGGCGCTGCCCGGGATCGGTGAGACGATCAACGGCGCCCGACTGTGGATCCGGGTCGGGCCCATGACGGTGCAGCCCAGCGAGGTCGCCAAGATCTTGCTGATGGTGTTCTTCGCCTCGTTCCTGGTCAGCAAGCGCGACGTCCTGTCGCTGGCCAGCCGCCGCGTCGCGGGGCTGGACCTGCCCCGCGCGCGCGATCTCGGCCCCGTCCTGTTGGCCTGGGTCGCGAGCATCGCGGTCCTCGTGCGCGAGAAGGACCTCGGCTCCTCGCTGCTGTTCTTCGGCATCTTCGTGGTCATGCTCTACGTCGCCACCGAGCGCACCAGTTGGCTGCTGATCGGCCTCGGCCTGTTCGCCGGCAGCTCCTACGCGGCCTACCACCTGTTCGGGCACGTCCAGCGTCGCGTCGACACCTGGCTGCATCCCTTCGCCGACGCCTCCGGCAGCGGTTACCAGCTGGTGCAGGGCCTGTTCGGGATGGGTACGGGCGGGATCAGCGGGACCGGCCTCGGAGAGGGCTCACCCGGCATCGTGCCGTTCGCCAAGACCGACTTCATCCTCGCGGCCATCGGCGAGGAGCTCGGCCTGGTCGGCGTCATGGCCGTGCTCGTGCTGTTCGGACTGATCGTGGCCCGGGGACTGCGCGCGGCGCTGTCGTGCCGTGACTCCTTCGGCAAGCTGCTCGCTGCCGGGCTGTCCTTCGCCCTGGCGCTGCAGGTCTTCGTGATCGTCGGTGGCGTGACCGGCCTGATCCCCCTGACGGGCGTCACGCTGCCGTGGCTGTCCTACGGCGGATCGTCGGTGGTCTGCAACTACATCCTGGTCGCCCTGCTGCTGCGCATCAGCGACGCCGCACGCCGTCCGGCCCCGTCCCCGATCACGCCGACCAGCGCGCGAGCGGCTCTGGCCGACGCGCGTACCACCGTTGTACGCCGGTGAACGCCCCCCTGCGACGGGTCGCGGTCGCCTGCCTGGTCCTGTTCGGGCTGTTGCTGCTCAACGTCAACTACGTGCAGGTCGTCAAGGCCAAGGACTACCGGGACGACATGCGCAACCAGCGGGTCCAGCTGCGCACCTACGAGCGCCAGCGGGGTCCGATCGTCATCGGCACCGGCGCGCAGCGGATCTCGATCGCCAAGTCGGTCAAGACCAAGGACGTGCTCACCTACCTGCGCAGCTACCCGGGGGGCGCGGCCTACGCGCCCGTGACCGGCTACTACTCCTTCCTGCAGGGTCGTACCGGCATCGAGCGGCTGCAGGACCGCGTCCTGTCCGGTGACGACGACCGGTTGTTCGTGCGCCGGCTGTCGGACTACGTCACCGGCAACCGTCCGTCGGGCGGCGCCATCGTGCTCACGCTGCAACCCAAGGCCCAGCAGGCCGCCTACGACGGGCTGGCCGGCAAGGTCGGTGCCGTCGTGGCGCTCGACCCGCGGACCGGGGCCGTGCTCGCCGAGGCCAGCCGCCCGTCGTACGACCCGTCTGTGCTGTCCTCGCACGACGCGACCCAGATCCGGGCGACCTACAAGTCCCTCAGCAACGACCCGAGCGACCCGCTGCTGAACCGTGCCGTCGGGCGGACCTACCCGCCCGGGTCCACGTTCAAGGTCATCACCTCCGCCGCGGCGCTCGCCGCCGGCGTCAAACCGACAGACCGCATCCCCTCCCCCCACGTGCTGAACCTCCCGCAGACGTCCTCGACGCTGAACAACTTCGGCGGCGAGACGTGCGGAGACGGCACGACCGATACCTTCGCCGACGCCCTCGCGATCTCCTGCAACACCGCCTTCGGGGCGCTGGGCATCAAGATCGGGCAGGACGCGGTCCGCAAGCAGGCCCAAGCGTTCGGCTTCGGCGACGACAGCCTCCAGCTGCCGCAGCAGGCGGCCAAGAGCATCTACCCGGACGTGCTGACCCCGCCGCAGGTCGCCCAGGCCGCGATCGGGCAGTACGACGTGCGGGTCACTCCGCTGCAGATGGCGATGGTGGCGGCGGGCGTCGCCAACGGCGGCGAGGTCATGCGGCCCTACCTCGTGCAGGAGGTGCGGGCGCCGGACCTGACCACCCTGGACGCCGCCACCCCCGCGCTCTACCGACGGGCCGTGAGCCCGGCGGTTGCCGCTGCACTCACCGCGATGATGCAGGGCGTGGTGACGAGCGGTACGGGAACGGCAGCACAGATCCCCGGCGTGGCTGTCGCCGGCAAGACCGGTACCGCCCAGCACGGTCCCGGCGCGTCCCCACACGCCTGGTTCATCGGTTTCGCGCCCGCGAAGGATCCCAAGGTCGCGGTCGCGGTGCTGGTGGAGGACGGCGGCTCGCTGGGATCCGATGCCACCGGGGGCAAGGTCGCGGCCCCCATCGCCAAGGCCGTCATGCAGGCGGTGCTCGGACGATGACCGAGGCGACGGACCTGCTCGGGGGCCGATACGCCCTCGGCGAGGTCCTCGGTCGTGGGGGCATGGCCGAGGTGCGGCGGGCCATCGACTCGCGCCTGGACCGTGAGGTTGCCGTCAAGGTGCTCCGGGCCGACCTGGCCCGCGACCCGCAGTTCCATGCGCGCTTCCGGCGCGAGGCACAAGCCGCGGCCTCTCTCGATGCGCCGTGCATCGTCGCCGTGTACGACACGGGCGAGGGCGCCGATGGGGTGCCCTGGATCGTCATGGAGCTCGTCGAGGGCCGCACCCTGCGCGACGTGTTGCGCGCAGAGGGCCGGCTGCTGCCTCAACGGGCGTTGGAGGTCGTCGCCGATGTCTGCGCCGCGCTCGAGGTGGCGCACTCGGCCGGCATCGTGCACCGCGACATCAAGCCGGCCAACGTCATGCTCACCCTGGCGGGCGAGGTCAAGGTCATGGACTTCGGTATCGCCCGGGCCGCCGGATCGGGCACCAGCGACATGACCCAGACGGCCGCCGTGATCGGCACGGCCGCCTACCTCTCGCCCGAGCAGGCTCGCGGCGAGCACGTCGACTCCCGCTCGGACCTGTACTCCACCGGCTGCCTGCTCTACGAGCTGCTCGCCGGCACCCCACCCTTCGTCGGTGACAGCCCCGTCGCGGTGGCCTACCAGCACGTGCGCGAGAACCCGGTGCCCCCCTCGGAGTACGACGGCACGCTGTCGCCCGACATCGACGCCGTGGTGCTCAAGGCGATGGCCAAGAACCCGGCCAACCGATACCAGTCCGCGCAGGAGATGCGCGAGGACCTGCTGAGAGGGGCAGCCGGGGATCCCGTCCAAGCCACCCCGGTGCTCCTGGAGCCGGTGCCCGGCGGGTCGATGCCGATGGCTGCCGCGACACCCACCCTGCTCCGGCAACCGGAGCGGGCGCGACGCAAGGGGCTGGTCTACGGGCTGTTCGCCTTGGTCCTGCTCGCCGTGGCCCTGCTCGTCGCGCTGGTCGTGCACTCCGAGCTCGGCAAGGGCAGCGGGCTGTTCAAGCCTCCGCGCGTCGTCGGGCTGACCGAGCAGCAGGCCCGCAGCAGCTTGGCCCAGGCCGGGCTGCAGGTCGGTCGCGTCGACCGACCGTTCAACCGCCAACCGGCGGGCATCGTGCTCAGTCAGAGCCCCGATCAGAACTTTCTCGCCCGCAAGGGCGGCAACGTCGACCTCGTGGTGTCCAAGGGCATCGAGATGACGGTGGTGCCGCAGGTCGTGGGGGTCGGCCAGCAGGAGGCCGAGGCGGCTCTCGCGGCAGCCAAGCTCAGGGTCAAGATCGTCACGCGGGACGGCAACATCCCCGCCGACACGGTGCTGGACGCCATCCCGCATCCCGGCACCCAACTGGCCGCCGGCTCCCAGCTCACTCTCGTCGTGGCCTCGGGCAGCGCCCAGGTCCCAGACGTACGCGGCCTGCAGGTGGACGCGGCCGAGCAGTCCCTGGCCCGGGCCGGCTTCGCCGTCGAGGTCCAGCCGACTCCGGCACCCGGGCCGGTGGGCGTCGTGCTGACGCAGACCCCGGTCAACACCCTGGCGCCGCGCGGGTCCAGGATCGCCATCGAGGTGTCGGCGCCACCGGCGCCGACTCGTCCTGCGCCCAGCAGCTCCGCCGCTGCAACGACCGCACCGAGTGCCAGCACGAGCCGCACGCCGGCCCCTGCACCGACGCCCTCAGCCAGCCCGAGCCGTTCCCCCAGCCCTCGGCCCAGCGCGACCCCACGCCGCACCTGAGCCGCGGCCGATCAGGCAGAAGCAGCCAGCCGTCTGCCCTCGACCCGGGACGCAAGTACCGGCGCGCGACTGGCAGCGCCGTCGTCGCCGCACTGCCCGAGCCAGGACGCCAGGAGCAGGTGGCCGCCCTGGGTCAGCACCGACTCGGGGTGGAACTGCACACCCTCGACCGGCTTGTCGCGGTGCCGCAGGCCCATGACGACGCCCCCGGCCGTACGCGCGGTGACCTGCAGCTCCGGCGGCAGCGTGTCCTCCTCGACCGCGAGCGAGTGGTACCGGGTGGCGGTGAACGGCGAAGGCAGGGCGCGCAGGACGCCGGTCCGCTCGTGCTCCACCTCGCTGGTCTTGCCGTGCAGCAGCTCCGGTGCCCGGCTCACCGTTGCCCCATGGGCGACCGCGATCGCCTGGTGGCCGAGGCAGACACCGAGCAACGGCAGGCCACGCTGCTCACAGGTCCTGACCATAGCCACCGAGCACCCGGCCTGCTCAGGGGTGCCGGGACCGGGCGAGAGCAGGACGCCATCGTACGGATCGAGGTCGTCCACGTCGACGTCGACATCGTCATTGCGGCGCACGACCGTGTCGGCGCCGAGCTGGCCCAGGTACTGGACCAGGTTGAACACGAAGCTGTCGTAGTTGTCGACGACGAGGATGCGGGTCACCGACTCACGTTACGACCCGCTCAACCGCCGGGACCCTCAGCCAGGGTGGGCGGAGTTTTGGCGGGCGCCCTTGTGATGGACGCCGGCCTCGTCGGTGCCTTCTTAGCGGGCGCCTTCCTGGCCGGCACCTGCTTGGCGGGCGGCGCGCTCTGAGCGGGTGCCTTCGTGAGGGGCGCCTTCTTGATCGGTGCCTTCTTAGCGGGCGCCTTCCTGGCCGGCACCTGCTTAGCGGGCGGCGCGCTCTGAGCGGGTGCCTTCGTGAGGGGCGCCTTCTTCGTCGGTGCCTTCTTGGTCGGTGCCTTCTTGGTCGGTGCCTTCGTGATGGACGCCGGCTTGGTCGGTGCCTTCTTGGTCGGTGCCTTTGCCGCGGGCGGCGCGCTCTTGGTCGGCGCCTTCCTGGCCCGCGGCTCAGCTGCGTCGCGCTCCTGCTCGACGAGCACCCTGCGGAGCACCTTCCCGACGGCGCTGCGCGGCAGCTCGTCGCGGAACTCCACGACCTTCGGGACCTTGTACGCCGTGAGCGCCCGCGCGCAGTGCGCCCGGACGTCCTGCTCGCTCAGTGTCGCGCCGGGCGCCCGTACGACGAAAGCCTTCGTCGTCTCACCCCGGTAGCGGTCCGGGACACCGACCACGACCGCGTCCTGGACCCCCTCGATCCCGCGCAGAACGTCCTCGACCTCGGCCGGGTAGATGTTGAAGCCGCCAGCGATGATCATGTCCTTCTTGCGGCCGACGACCGTAAAGTAGCCCGCTGCGTCCATCACCGCGACATCGCCAGTCAGCACGTAGCCGTCCTCGGTGAAGACCCCCTCTTGGTCGACGCGGCCCCAGTAGCCGGCGAAGACCTGCGGGCCGCCGATCGCCAGCTCGCCCGGTGAGCCGATCGGAACCTGCTTCGCGGGATCGGCCTGGTCCACGATGCGGCACCGGGTCCCTGGCAGCGGCAGTCCGATCGACCCCGGTCGTCGTTCGCCCGTCGTGGGGTTGCAGTGCGTGGACGGTGACGTCTCGGTCATGCCGTAGCCCTCGACCAGGCGGGCGCCCGACGCCTGCTCGAACGCCGCCTGGACGTCGACCGGAAGGCGCATGGCACCCGAGACGCCGAGCCGCAGGCTCGTGAGGTTGTGCTTGCTCGCCTTGGGACTGTCGGTCAGCGCCTGGTAGATCGGTGGCACCCCAGGGAACAGCGTGGGTTTCCACTCATCGATGGCGGCGAGGACCAGGTCGAGGTCGAACCGCGGCAGCAGGACCAGGGTGCCACCGAGCAGGATCGTGTTGTTCATCGCCACCGTCAGCCCGAAGGCGTGGAACAGCGGCAGGACTGCGAGGGTCACCTCTTTGCCCGCGGTCGCCCCGGTGTCCCACAACCGGTTCATGTAGGCATCGCTGACCAGGTTGAGGTGGGTCAGCATGGCCCCCCTGGAGACCCCGGTGGTCCCGCCGGTGTACTGCAGCAGAGCCAGGTCGTGGCCCGGCTCGACCGGTGTCTGCCGGCTCGCTGCGCCGGCGCCCTTGAGCAGCGCCAGGAAATGCTTGACCGGGGCGCCCTTCGACAGGGCGGTGACCAGGTCGGCCCGGGACCTCCGGGCCGCGGCCAGTGGCAGCCGCAGCTTCAGCCGGGCAGAGCTCGGGAGGTAGTCGGCCATGGAAGTGACCACGACATGCTCGAGGGCGGTGTCCCTGCGGACAGCTGCCAGCGTGTCGTACACCCGGTCCAGGCACACGACGACCTTCGCGCCGCAGTCGACGAGCTGGTGCCGCAGCTCGGTCTCGGTGTAGAGCGGGTTGTGCTCGACGACAACGGCGCCCAGGCGCAGGGTCGCGAAGAAGGTGATGACGTTCTGCGGGCAGTTGGGCAGCACGATCGCCACCCGGTCACCCTTGGCGACGCCGAGTCCGGCCAGCGCAGTCGCGAAGGAGTCGACCGCTGCCTTGAGCTGTCGGTAGGTGAGGCGTGCGCCGAGGAAGGCCAGCGCGACCCGGTCCGGGAAGGATGCGGCCGCGTCATCGAGCAGGCGCGTCAGCGGCACCCTCGGGAAGTCGTAGTCGGCGGGCACGCCCACCGGGTAGCTGGCGAGCCACGGCCGGTCGGCGTACGACGGGGTGGAGGTCGGCGTGGAGGGGGTCGCCGGTGGAGCGGCAGCCCTACGCAGCGGCGTGGCGGGCGGGGCTGGCCTGGCCTTGCGGGCAGCGCTGCCGGGGGTGGGGCCAGGCACAGGTTTGCCTCCGAGTTGCGCGAGCCGGGACGGAGTGTGGCACGGGGGACGGCCGGAGTGGGTCGCGTTGCTGGCCCGCGGCGCCGGAGCTCAGGGACCCGCTGAGGGCGAGCCGCTGACCGGGTGGTCCACCGTCACATTGGAGAAGGGCAGCAGCGGCTCGACCCGAGGAAACACCACGAACAGCAGCAGGGCGACGGCCGCCAGCAGCAGGAGACCGCTGCCCACCAGGCGCGCTGCCAGCGGGCCGGGCAGGTGCCGCCAGATCCAGCTGTACACCTCAGGTCCGGGGGGCGAGGGCCGGCGGGAGGCCGTTGGCCTTGGGCAACTGGCCCTGCAGCACCGCCCGGACGACGAGTCGCTGACGGGCGGAGTACTTCGGGTTGCAGGTGGTCATCGTCAGCAGGTGCTGCGTCGGAGGTTGTCCTGCACGGCCCGGCACCGGATAGGTCACCTCGATTGCGGTCGGGCTGACGATCGTCGTGCCGGTGACCCGGTAGGTGAACCAGGTGTCCCGGGTCTCAAGGACCACGGCGTCGCCAGGGCTCAGCTCGTCGAGCCGGTTGAACGGCTGACCGTAGGTCGTCCGGTGGCCGGACAGCACCACATTGCCGAGCGCCCCGGGCAGCGCCGTTCCGGGGTAGTGGCCCGGGCCCCGCTTGAGATCCTCGGTAGCCACACCCTCGACCACGACCTCGGCATATTGCGCCCCGAAGCGCGGGACGTGCAGCCGGGCCAGGGCCCCGCCCAGGCTCAAGGCGACCGGCACCGGGCGAGCGGGCTGGCCGGGTTGAGCGGGGGTGATCGGCTCCTGCGCCCACTGCTGAGTCAGCTGCCGGCCCAGCCGGTCCTGCTGCTGCGCGGTGTACAGGCCGGTGACCTCGAGCTCGTAGACGCAGAACAGCAGGACCACCACCCCGAAGGTGATCAGGATCTGCCCCAGCCCCCGCAGCCCGGTGCGCACGGCGTCGCCACCGCTCACGGCTGGACACCGGCCACGTGCGGCAGCTCCAGCGACCCGGCGTACGCCGGCATCGTGGCCTGCGGGCTCGAGCGCACCGAGAAGCCGAGGTCGAAGCGGTCGACGTACTGACGGAGCAGCACGACGCCGGGCTCGACGGCGAGGGCGCCTCGCATTCGGGCGGCATCACCGACCGCGGTGACCACGAAAGGCGGGCTGTAGACGCGACCCTGCAGCAGCAGGGTGTTCCCGACGCACCGCACCGCGCTGGTGGACACCACGCGCTCGCCCATGAGGGTCATCGCCTCGGCGCCGCCGGCCCACAGCGCGTTGACGACGGATTGGACGTCCTGCTGATGGACGACCAGGTCATCGGGATTGTCGCTAGCCGGGTGCTGGCCGGCCGACGGACGGGGCGCGTCGTCGAGGGAGACGGTCAGGCTCGGCCCGGACAGGGGGGTCAGACCGGCTGCGGTGGCGAGGGCGGCGGCGCGGCGGCGCTCGGCCGCAACGGTCGTCGAGCCGGCAGCGGTCCGGCCGGTGGCGCCGGCCACCGCGGACCTCAGCCCGGAGGCGACCCGTTCGCGCGCATCGACCTGATGACGCTGGCTGCTGATCAGGTCGGTCAGCTGTGAGCGACGCCCCGCCCGCAGGTCGGTGCCGTGCGCCGTCACGGCGCTGGTGGCGAACAGCAACCCAGCGCCGAGCGAGGTCAACGGCACGAGCAGCCGCCAGCGCCGGTGGTGGCCCCCAGCCGCCGGCACGGTCGGTGCGTCCACGTCCTGCACGCGCGCCTCCGACAGTGAGGGGCCCCACCTGGCAACCCGACCGATACGCTAGCCGTTCCTGCAGCTCTGGAGGTTCTCGTCGTGCCCGAGTCCAAGAAGCGGAAGAAGGCCGTCTACACAGCACCCCCGCTGCCATCGGCACGCCGCAAGAAGAAGTCGAGCCCGGTGTGGCTGCCACCGCTGATGCTGGCGATGTTCGCCATCGGCATCGTTTGGCTGGTGGTGTTCTACCTGGCCGGTAGCTCGATGCCGCTGGTCGGCGCCCTGGGAAACAGCAACCTGCTCATCGGCTTCGCCTTCATCGTCCTGGGGTTCGGTCTGTCCACCCAGTGGCGCTGAGCTTCCCGACCTGAGCGGCGGCGGCGTACCGCCGAACGACAGCCTTGTCATTCATCCCCAGGGGTTGTCCACACTGTGGATAGACCCGGACCTCGGACTGCCTCGAGGTGACACACGGCCGGCAGCCCTAGTGCTGCAGCAGCTCCAGGATGGTGGCGTTGGCCTGACCGCCGCCTTCGCACATGGTCTGCAGCCCGTACCGGATGCCGTTGTCGCGCATGTGGTGCACGAGCGTGGTCATCAGTCGGGCGCCGGAGCCCCCCAGGGGGTGGCCCAGCGCGATCGCCCCGCCGTTGGGGTTGAGGACCTTGTCGTCCGCGCCGATGTCCTTCAGCCAGGCCAGCGGAACAGAGGCGAAGGCCTCGTTGACCTCGAAGGCGCCGATCTCCTCGACCCTCAGGCCGGACTTGGCCAGCGCCTTCTCGGTCGCCGGCATCGGGGCGTGCAGCATCGGCATCGGCGCGACGCCGGCCAGCACGGCGGTGTGCACCCGCACGATCGGGGTGAGCCCGAGCTGCTGGGCCTTCTCGCCGGTCATGACGAGCAGCGCGGCCGAGCCGTCGGAGATCTGTGACGAGTTCGCGGCAGTAATCTTGCCATCCTCCTTGAACGCCGGCTTGAGCGAAGCCAGCTTGTCCAGGGTGCCGCCTCGGCGCACGCCCTCGTCGGTGTCGACGACTACGCCGTCGGGGTTCGTCACCGGCGCGATCTGGGCGGTGAAGCGCCCCTCGTCAATCGCGGCAGCCGCCTTCTCGTGCGAGGCCAGGGCGAACTCGTCGAGCTGGGTGCGCGAGAACCCCCAGGTGTCGGCGATGTCCTCCGCGCCGATGCCCTGGTTCGGGAAGTCCGAGCCGTAGCGGGCGGTGTAGAGCTCGCCGAGCGGGCTGGCGGTGAAGCTCGATCCCATCGGCGTACGGCTCATGACCTCGACGCCGCCGGCCACGGCGATGTCGTACTGGCCGCTGAGGACACCAGCTGCGGCGAAGTGCACGGCCTGCTGGCTCGAGCCGCACTGGCGGTCGACCGTCGTCCCGGGCACCGACTCGGGCCAACCGGCACTGAGTACGGCGGTGCGGGCGATGTCGAAGGTCTGCTCGCCGATCTGCATGACGCAGCCCCAGACGACATCGTCGACCAGGCCTGGGTCGATCCCCGTGCGCTCGGCGAGGGCCTTGAGGACGTGGGCCGACAGGTCGGCGCTGTGGATGCCCGACAGCCCCCCGTTCCGCTTGCCGGTCGGGGTGCGGACGGCTTCGACGATCACGGCGTCGCGCATGGTTCCTCCATTGAGTGGCTCTCAGGCGCCTGAGTGAACGGGCGTTAGCACATCCTACGATGGGCGCGGTCGGTGGTGCGCCGCGGCCGGGTGCAGGTGAGAACCTGCAGGGCGTGCTGGCCTCCCCCTCCCGACCCGCAGCCCTGCTGGCGGTGGCGCTGGCCGTCCTGATGCTCGCAGCTGCCGCCATCGCCGACCCAGCGGGCGCTTTGCTGCTGGTCCCGGGCGCGCTGCTGCTGCTGGTGCTGGCGATGCGGGACCTCGCGCTGCGCCCCGTGCTCACCGCTGACGGGAGCGGGCTCACGGTCGTGGACGGGTGGCACCGGGTGTCCGCCCCATGGCAGGAGGTCGAGGGGCTGCGGGTGGTCGTCGACCGGCGCGCTGCCCTGCTCGAAGTCGACCTCGGCGAGGTCGTGGTCGTTCTGACCCGCCGACGGCTGGGCCGGGCTCCGTACGCCGTGCTCGACGAACTGGCCGCCCTGCGCGGGAGACCTAGCTGACCGACGTCAGCACGGCCGCCCGAACGACAACGGCGACAACCAGCAGCACGCTCAGGGCGGCTACCGCTGCCGCCTGCAGGGGCGTACGACGGGCGCCGGCGGGCGCGTAGGCGAAAGCCGCCGCGAGCAGGGTCCCGGTGACCAGGCCACCTACGTGGGCGCGCCAGTCGATGATCGGGAGGGTGAAGGTGATGACCAGGTTCAGGCCGATGTTGCCAAGGATCGGGCCGGTCGCCCCGCCGACCCGGCGCACGAGCACGTAGTAGGCGCCGAACAGGCCGAAGATCGCCCCGGAGGCGCCGACACCCAACGTGGTGGGCCGGGAGACCAGGAACGACAGCACGGAGCCGCCCAGTGCCGACAGCAGGTACAGGGCGAGGAAGCGGACCCGGCCCAGCGCCGCCTCGACGGTCGGGCCGAGGCTGAGCAGGGCCAGCATGTTGAAGGCGATGTGCAACAGACCGGCATGCAGGAAGGCCGCGGTCAGCAGGCGGTAGTACTGACCGGCGGCCACACCGATCTGCGCGGACCCGTCGGAGGCGAGCGCGAGATTGCCGAAGCGGACCGCGAGGTCATTGCGCGCCAGGCCGTAGACGAAGACGGCCAGGTTCAGCCCGATCAGCACCTGCGTGACCCGGGAGGTGTCCACGGCCACCCGGCCGCCGAAGCTGGTGCGGGGGGTGCGGACCGACCTCGCCCCTTCCTTGACGCACTCGGGGCACTGGAAGCCGACCGAGGCCGGTTGCATGCAGTCCGGGCAGATCGGCCGGTCGCAGCGGTGGCAACGCACTCCGGCCTCCCGGCCCGGGTGCCGGTAACACGTTGCCGAGGTCAGCGCGGCCGGATCGGTCAGGACTCGACCCGTTCGAGCGTGACGCTCTCGAGCACCACGTCCGTGGTCGGGCGGTCCTGTCGCCCTATCGGAACGGCCGCGATAGCGTCGACGACGTCGCGGGACGCCTGGTCGGCCACCTCTCCAAAGATCGTGTGCTTGGCATTCAGGTGCGGCGTCGCCGTCACCGTGATGAAGAACTGGCTGCCGTTGGTGCCCGGCCCGGCGTTCGCCATGGCGAGCAGGTAGGGCTTGCTGAACTGCAGCTCCGGATGGATCTCGTCCTTGAAGCGGTAGCCAGGACCGCCCGTACCGGTGCCGAGGGGGTCGCCGCCTTGAAGCATGAAGCCGGGGATGATCCGGTGGAAGACAGTACCGGCGTACAGCGGCCCATCGCCCTTGTTGTTGGTCCGTGGGTCGGTCCACGCACCGGAGCCGTCGGCCAGCCCGACGAAGTTCTGCACCGTCTTGGGCGCATGGTTCGGGAACAACTGCACCCGCACGGGGCCGTGGTTGGTCGTGAGGGTGGCGTACAGCTCGCTGGCCACAAGTGGGCTCCTTGTCCGATCGTGGGTGGGCTGTCCACTGTTGCACGCTCAGGTGACAGGCTGCGTGGCACGGCGGGCACCGGCCCACGAACTGGAGGTGCGCGGTGGCAGAGCGAGGCAGGACGGAGCTGGTCCAGCAGACGCGGTCGCGCACCGGAGCAGCCTGGGAGGCGCTGCTTGGACGCACACCGCGACGGTGGACCTTCGCGGTGTACGGCGCAGTTGCGGGGGCCGTTGCGGGGGCGGGGGCGGCCGTGCTCGCCCGGAAGGTGGCCGGCCAGGACGCTCCGGACGCCGTCGAGCCCGAGCAGCTGCGGGCGGTGGTGGACCCCGGTCCCGCCGCTTGATCTTGCTCGTGGAGCCACGGGGATTCGAACCCCGGACCTTCGCCTTGCAAAGGCGCTGCTCTACCGCTGAGCTATGGCCCCTCGTTGCTCCGCCGACCCGGAGCCAGGCGTCAACGCAGGTCGGGGGGGGCGGTGGCCTCGGTCCACACATCTCGCTGGGTGCGCGAGGCCGCCCGGCGGCGCAGAGCAAGCAACCCGGCACCCAGCAGGCCCAGCAGCAGGGCGGGACGACGCACGGCGGGCTCCTCGGCGAAGCTGTTGATCGGGTCGGGCAGTGGGCCTGGGAGGACTTGAACCTCCGGCCTCATCCTTATCAGGGATGCGCTCTAACCAACTGAGCTACAGGCCCGCTCGTGCCTTTCGGCGCGGGCCCGGACACTACCCCACCACGTCAGTCGCGCTCGGTGAGCGTGACCTCTATCCCGCCGGTGAACGAGGCACAAATGTTGTAGAGCAACGCGCCCAGGGTGGCCAGCACCGTGAACAGCACGACGTTGACCGCTGCCAGCAGCGCAGCGCCTCCGACGAACCGTGACGAGGTGAGCACGGGTGGGCCGCCCCGTACGTCCGCCACGGCGCTGTTGATGCTCGCCGGCACACCCAGGGCATCGAGGGTGGCGTAGAGCGCGTAGGCGGCAGCGATCGTGACCACCGCGATGAACAGCGACAGGAGCAGGCTCAGCACGAAGGCGGAGCGGGGATCGATCCGGCGCAGGGACAGCTGGGCGCGCCGACCCCTCCCTGACGCTCGTGGGCTCCCCGCTGCTGCCGCCCGGGTCGGCGCCGAGGGACGGACCGGAGGCCGACTGTCCCCGGCGGCGTTATCCACGGCGGCGCTGTCCCCCGCGGCGTTACCCACGGCGGCACTTCGGTCCACGGGCCTGGGTGGGACTGCGGCGGGGAATGCTGGTGATCGAGCAGCGGTCGACGTCTCGTCGGCGGGGGGCGACGGGTCCCTGACCGGCGACACCGGCTGGGTCGTATCGGAAGCCCAGCTGCGTCCCGCGCTCTCACTCATCTCTCGTCCTCGGGGCCAGTTGCCTCATCCACGGGCTCCGGCGGCTGTTCGAGCTCGGGCACCTGTTCCGCCTCTCGGTTACGCGCGACGGCAACGATGCTGTCACCCCCGGCCAGCGACATGAGCTTGACGCCACCGGTCGCTCGGGACAGGTACCGCAGGCCGGCGGTCGCGAAGCGGATGATGACCCCGCTGCTGGTGATCGCAAACAGCTCGTCGCCGTCCCGCACCACCAGCGCACCCACGAGCGAACCGCGCCGCTCCTCGATCCGGGCCGTCAGCACTCCCGACCCACTCCTGCCCTGGGCGCGGTACTCCGACAGCAGCGTGCGCTTGCCGAAGCCGCCATCGGTCACCACCATGAGCGCCGCCTCCAGGTCCTCACTCGCGACCTGCATCGCCAGCAGCTCGTCCTGGGCCGACAGCGCCATGCCCTTGACACCGCTGGTCGCCCGACCCATCGGGCGCAGTGCCTCGTCATCGGCCTTGAAGCGGATCGACTGGGCCTTGCGGCTCACCAGCAGCAGGTCGTCGTCGGCGCTCACCAGGGCGGCGGCAAGGAGCTCGTCCTCGTCCCGGAGGACCAGGGCGATCAGACCGTTTGAGCGTCCGTTGTCGAACTCGCGCAGTGCGGTCTTCTTCACGAGCCCGCGCTTGGTGGCCAGGACGAGATAGGGCGCTACCCCGTAGTCCTTGATGTCCATGACCTGCGCGATGTGCTCGTCGGGTTGGAAGGCCAAGATGTTCGCGACGTGCTGACCTCGGGCGTTGCGGTTGGCCTCGGGCAGTTCGTGCGCCTTTGCCCGGTAGACCCGTCCCTTGTTGGTGAAGAACAAGATCCAGTGGTGGGTCGTCGTCACGAAGAAGTGCTCGACGATGTCGTCCTGCTTCAGGGCAGCTCCCTGCACCCCCTTGCCCCCGCGACGCTGCGCCCGGTACAGCTCGGTCCTCGTCCGCTTGGCATAGCCGCCGCGGGTCACGGTGACCACGACGTCCTCCTGCGCGATGAGGTCCTCGGCACTCATGTCGCCCTCGAACGGCGCGATCCGGGTTCGGCGCTCGTCGCCGTAGCGATCCGTGATCTCCTGCAGCTCCTCTGCGATGATCCGTCGCTGCCGTGCAGGATCGGCGAGAATGGCTTGCAGGTTGGCGATCTCACGCTCCCGCTCGGCCAGCTCATCGAGGATTCGCTGCCTCTCCAGCGCCGCGAGACGCCGCAACTGCATGTCCAGGATGGCTACGGCCTGGACCTCGTCGATGTCCAGCAGTTCCATGAGCTGCGACCGCGCCGCTTCGGCGCTGTCCGCAGCCCGAATCAGCGCGATCACGTCGTCCAGACGGTCCAGCGCCTTGCCGAGCGCCCGCAGGATGTGCGCCCGTTCCTCAGCCTTGCGCAGCTGGTAGCGGGTACGGCGGACGATGACCTCGACCTGGTGTGCCACGTAGTAGCGCACGAACTCGTCCAGGCGCAGGGTGCGGGGGACCCCGTCGACGATGGCCAGCATGTTGCAGCCGAACGTGTACTGCAGCTGGGTGTGCTTGTAGAGGTTGTTCAGGACGACTTTGGCCACCGCATCCCGTTTGAGCACGATGACCAGCCGCTGCCCGGTGCGCTGGCTGCCCTCGTCGCGCACGTCGGCAATGCCGGCTATGCGACCGTCCTTCACCAGATCGGCGATGGCAAGCGCCAAGTTGTCCGGGTTCACCTGGTACGGCAGCTCGGTCGCCACCAGGATCGTGCGCCCCTTGGCGTCCTCGTCGACCTCGAGGACCGCGCGCATGCGGACCGAGCCGCGACCCGTCCGATAGGCCTCGGCGATACCGTCGCGGCCGACGATCAGGCCACCGGTGGGGAAGTCCGGACCGGTGATGCGCTCGATCAGCGCTTCGAGCACCTGCTCGTCGGTGGCCTCGGGGTGCTCGAGGGACCACTGCACGCCGCTGGCCACCTCGCGCAGATTGTGTGGCGGAATGTTGGTGGCCATGCCGACGGCGATCCCGGAGCTGCCGTTGACCAGCAGGTTCGGGATCCGGCTGGGCAGGATGGCCGGTTCCTGGCTCCGCCCGTCATAGTTGGCCGAGAAGTCGACGGTCTCCTGGTCGATCTCGCGCAGCATCTCCATCGCGAGCGGTGCCAGCCGGCACTCGGTGTAGCGCATGGCGGCGGCCGGGTCGTTGCCCGGGGACCCGAAGTTGCCGTTGCCGTCGATCAGTGGGTAGCGCATCGACCAGGGCTGGGCCAAGCGGACGAGGGTGTCGTAGATCGCGCTGTCCCCGTGTGGGTGGTAGTTGCCCATGACGTCACCGACGACCCGGGCACACTTGAAGTAACCGCGGTCCGGACGGTAGCCGCCGTCGTACATGGCGTACAGGACCCGCCGGTGGACCGGTTTGAGCCCGTCCCGCACCTCTGGCAGCGCCCGACCCACGATGACCGACATCGCATAGTCGAGATAGCTGCGCTGCATCTCGACCTCGATACCGACCGGCTCGACCCGGTCGCCAGGGGGAGGAGGCAGGACATCCGTCATGGGAACCCTTCTGGGGTGTTCCACGTGAAACAGGGTTCCACGTGGAACATGGCACTAGATGTCGAGGAACCGAACGTCCTTGGCGTTGCGCTGGATGAAGCTGCGCCGCGCCTCCACGTCCTCGCCCATCAGCGTGGAGAACAGTTCGTCCGCCGAGGCGGCGTCGTCCAGGGTGACCTGCAGAAGAACTCGATGGGCCGGGTCCATGGTCGTGGACCAGAGCTCCTCGGCGTTCATCTCACCCAGCCCCTTGAAGCGCTGCACGGCCTCCCCGGACTTCGGCAGCTTCTTGCCGGCCTCCTGACCGGCGGTGATGAGCCCATCTCGCTCCCGGTCGGAGTAGGAGTACATGATCTCGCCACCATTCCACTTGATCTTATACAGCGGCGGCTGGGCGAGGTAGACGTGGCCGGCCTCGACCAGCGGTCGCATGAAGCGGAACAGCAGGGTCAACAGCAGCGTGCGGATGTGCTGCCCGTCGACGTCGGCATCGGCCATCAGCACGATCTTGTGATAGCGCAGTTTGTCGATGTCGAACTCGTCGTGGATGCCGGTGCCCAGCGCTGTGATCATGGCCTGGACCTCATTGTTCTTCAGCACCCGGTCGATGCGGGCCTTCTCGACGTTGAGGATCTTGCCCCGGATCGGCAGGATCGCCTGGAACCGCGACTCCCGGCCGCCCTTCGCCGAGCCACCCGCCGAGTCGCCTTCCACGACGTAGAGCTCGCACTCGCGGGGATCGGTCGACATGCAGTCGGCCAGCTTGCCGGGCAGGGAGGAGGACTCGAGCAGGCCCTTGCGGGCCAGCTTGCGGGCCTGCTGCGCGGCCAACCGCGCTCGGGCTGCCTGCGTCGCCTTGACGACGATCTGCTTGCCCTCGGCCGGGTTGCGGTCGAACCAGTCCCGCAACTGCTCGTTGCACGCACGCTGCACGAAGGTCTTGGCCTCAGAGTTCCCGAGCTTGGTCTTGGTCTGGCCCTCGAACTGCGGGTTGGCCAGCTTCAAGCTCAAGATCGCGGTCAGGCCTTCCCGGATGTCGGACCCCTCGAGGTTGTTCTCCTTCTCCTTCAGGTGGCCCCTACTGCGCGCCCAGTTGTTGAAGGTCGCGGTCAGGGCGGACCGAAAGCCCTCCTCGTGCGCGCCTCCCTCGTGCGTGTTGATCGTGTTGGCGAAGGTGTAGACGGACTCGGCGTACCCGTCGTTCCACTGCATCGCCACCTCCAGGGCCATCCCCTTGACCTCATCGGAGAAGCCGATCGTCGAGTCGTGCACCGGCGTCCTGGATCGGTTGAGGTGCCGCACGAAGTCCTGGAGGCCGTTGGGGTAGTCGAAGCGCTCCTCCACCACCTGCTCGCCGCGCTCATCGCGCAAGGTGATGACCAGTCCCTTGTTCAAAAACCCCATCTCCTGCATGCGCCGGTACAGAGTCTCGTAGGAGAAGGTGGTGATCTCGGTGAAGATCTCCGGGTCCACCCAGAACGTCACGGTCGTGCCGTGCTCGTCGGTGGCAGACCCCCTGCGCAGCTCCCCCGGCACCGCGTGGGAGTACGTCTGGTTCCAGACATGACCGTCGCGGCGGATCTCGACGTCGAGTCGGGTGGACAGCGCGTTGACGACCGAGACCCCCACGCCGTGCAGACCGCCTGAGACGGCGTAGCTCTCGCCGTCGAACTTGCCGCCGGCGTGCAGCGTGGTGAGCACGACCTCGATCGCCGGACGGCGCTCCTTCGCGTGCATGGCCACCGGGATGCCGCGTCCGTTGTCCTGCACCCGCACGCCACCGTCGGCCAGCAGACAGACCGTGATGGCGTCGCAGTGGCCGGCCAGCGCCTCGTCGACGGCGTTGTCCACGACCTCGGTCACCATGTGGTGGAGCCCGCGTTCGCCGGTCGAGCCGATGTACATACCGGGGCGCTTGCGGACCGCTTCCAGCCCCTCCAGCACGGTGATCGAATCCGCGCCGTACTCGACCGGTACCCGCATGGTGGGCTGCTCGAGGGGCTCCTCGGGCGTGCTGTCGGGCTGGCTCACAGGGCTCCGCTCTGCTCCGGGCGCTTGCGCGCGGTGCGTGGTCGTACCCAGCAGGTTGACCGGCCCGACGGACGCGCAGGAGCGGCCGTCGAGACGCCCGCAAGGGGAAGATCTCCTTGTCCATACTAGCGGTCCTGGAGAGCTCTTACGGCCGGCAACCGGCCTGTGGACGTGCGTGGCGCGTCGGCAGGCCGGTCAGGTGGGTCCCCCCACGGGCAGGTGCAACGGCGACCCTCAGCCGTACGTGTCGCGGGGCCCCCGGCCCTGGACCCGGCGCGGACCGCGCCGCCAGTCCGGTTGGGCGGGACCGCGCACCTCGAGCGTGCGGACGACCCCTGCGCCGGCGTGCTCGGTGATGCGGGCGAGCACGGTGGTGCGCAGCAGTCGGAGCTGGGTTGCCCACGCCGAGGACTGCGCAACGAGCACGAGGTGGCCGTCGACCAGGCCGACCGGCTGGCAGTGATCGGCGATCTCTGGTCCCACGACGTCGGGCCAGTTGGCGAGAACGCCTGCAGCCGTGCTGGTCTGCTCCCAACCCCGCTCTGCGACGAGCCTGCGAACCGCGGCGCCGAAGGGCACGGGGTCGCGTCCTTCCGGTCCGGTGGTGCTACGGACCGGACCAGCCCTGGTTCGACGACGACCCCCCGGCGGGGGCGCTCCCTTGGCGCGAGCGGCCGCCTTGGCCTCCGACAGCGCGGCCCGCACCAGGTCGGGTCCGCGCAGTGGCAGGGCAGTGTCATCCTCGCGCCTGGCACCACCCGCCCCTACGCCCTGGCCCGGCTGCTCAGCGGACACCGAACACGCTCCCGTCGTGCACGTCGTACCGGCACCCGGCCAGCACCTGGGGGACATCCGCTGGTACCGCCGCGGTCACCAGAACCTGCTCGGCCCCCTGCACCAGCTTGGCAAGCCGGTCCCGGCGACCGGTGTCGAGTTCGGCGAAGACGTCGTCCAGCACCAGCACCGGCTCGCCGCCGTCGGCCCGCAGGAGCTCATAGGAAGCAAGGCGCAGCGCGAGAGCGACCGACCAGCCCTCCCCGTGCGAGGCGTAGCCCTTGACGGGCATGGCGCCCAGCGACAGCACGAGGTCGTCGCGATGCGGCCCGACCAGCGACACTCCCCGCTCGATCTCCTGCGGCCGTACCCGCGCCAGCTCGGACAGGAGCGCAGGCGCGAGCTGCGCACGGTCGTGGGACTCGGGCAACGCCTCGCCCAGCGAGCTGCGGTAGGACAGGGCGGTCTCACCGCTTCCCTTGCTGACCTCCCGGTAGGCCCTCTCGACGAGCGGCGCGAGATCGTCCACCAGATCCAGCCGGGCGGCGAGCAGGTCGGCACCGGACCGGGCCAGGTGTGCATCCCACACGTCCAGCGTGCGCATGTCACCGCCGCCGCCGCGTCGGGCGAGAAAGGCCGTCTTCAACAGCGCGTTGCGCTGCTTGAGCACGCGCTCGTAGTCGCTGCGGACACCACCGAAGCGGGGGGCCCGGCTGACCAGCAGCTCGTCCAGGAAGCGCCGGCGCTCCGAGGGGTCGCCGCGCACGAGGGACAGATCCTCCGGAGCGAACAACACGGTGCGCAACAGGCCCAGGACCTCCCGCGCCCGTGGGACCGGACCCCTGTTGATCCTGGCCCGGTTCGCCCGGCCGGGGTTCAGCTCCAGCTCGACCAGCGTCGGCCGATCCTCCCGCTCGACCCGCACGCGGACCACGGCCCGCTCGCAGCCCTGCCGCACCAGAGGGGTATCGGTCGAGACCCGGTGGCTGGCGAGCGTGGCGACGTACAGCAGGGCTTCCACAATGTTGGTCTTGCCTTGACCGTTCGGCCCGACCAGGGCCGTGGTGCCCGGGGCGAGCTCGAGCTCGAGTGCGGCCCAGGACCGGAAGTCACTCAGCGACAGGTGGCTCACATGCATCGCGAGTGCGCCGCCTCCACGTCGCAGCTCAGCTGCTCGGAGCGGTGCCTGCCGCGCCGCGGTCGCGGGCGCGCGCAACGTCGTGCGGCTCCTGCACCGGCGCGCTTGCGTCCGCGCCCGGTGCGTCTGCGCCGACATCGTCGGACCCGGCAGAGGCCGTGACGGGGTGCCCCCCGAACTGGTTGCGCAACGCTGCCACGACCTTCATGGCAGGGGAGTCCTCCTGTCGGGAGGCGAACCGGGCGAACAGCGCCGCGGTGATCACCGGCAGCGGTACGGCGTGATCCACCGCAGCCTGCACCGTCCACCTTCCCTCGCCGGAGTCGGCCGCATAGCCCTTGAGCTGCTCCAGGTGTGGGTCCTCCTGCAGCGCCCTGACCTGCAGGTCCAGCAGCCAGGAGCGGATGACCGTCCCCTGCTGCCAGCTGGCGATGACGGCGGGTACGTCGGTGATCAGCTCGGTGGCCTCCATGAGCTCCCACCCCTCGGCGTAGGCCTGCATGAGCCCGTACTCGATCCCGTTGTGGACCATCTTGGCAAAGTGACCCGCCCCGACGGCCCCCGCATGGACGAAGCCACTGCCGCCCTCGGGCTTGAGCACGTCGAAGAACGGCTGCGCGACGGCGACGTGCTCGTCCTCGCCGCCCACCATCAGCGCGTAGCCCTCGGTCAGACCCCAGACACCTCCACTGACCCCTGCGTCGACGAAGCCGATGTCTTTCTCGGCCAGGTCGATCGCGTGCCGCTGGTCATCGGTGTACCGCGAGTTGCCTCCGTCGATCACCACGTCACCTGGTTCGAGCAGTGCGGAGAGCGCGTCGATCGTCTGGTAGGTCGGCTCGCCTGCCGGGACCATGACCCACACCGCACGCGGCGGTTCCAGCGCCGCGACCAGAGCCGTCAAGGAGTCGACGTCGCGCGCACCTGCGTTCTGGTCGTAGCCGACCACCTCGTGGCCGCCGCGGCGCAGCCGCTCCGCCATGTTGGCGCCCATGCGGCCGAGCCCGATCATCCCCAGCTTCGCCACGAAAACTCCCTGCGCCTATTCACCGGACTCACCGACCACGCGACCGTACCGCCGCAGCGGAGGCGGCGCCCTCACGTCACCTCGGGCGGCGTCAGCCCGACAAGCGCACCGGCATCAGCAGGTAGCGGTAGTCAGCCGTGTCGCCTGGACGGGACGCGGGCGGCCGCTTGCCGGTGAGCACCGCCGGGCGCGTGGGGCCGGTGAACGACAGCGTCGTGACGTCGGAGTCCACTGCCCCGAGCCCGTCCAGCAAGTACTGGGGGTTGAAGGCGATGGTCATCGGCTCGCCCTCCCAGGTGCACTCGGTGCGCTCGGAGGCCTGCGCGTCGTCGGCGCCGCCCGCCTCGAGCACCAGGCCGTCGGCGGAAAAGCTCAGACGCACCGGCGCGTTGCGCGCCGCCACCAGGGCCACCCGCTTGACGGCCTCCACGAGCGTCCCGGTCGTGACCTCCGCCGTCGCCGAGCTCTCGCTCGGCAGCAGCGAGCGGTACTTCGGGAACTCACCCTCGAGCAGCCTCGAGGTCGTCCGCCGCCCACCGCCCTCGAACCCGATCATCCCCTCGCCGGCCCCACCCGCGGACAGTGCGAGGGTGACCTCCGGTCCACCCGTCAAGGCCTTGGCGGTGTCGTTGAGCGTGCGGGCCGGAACCAGCGCGGTGGTCGACAGTCCGGTCTGCTCCGGTCGCCACGGCAGGGTGCGCACCGCCAGGCGGTAGCGGTCGGTCGCGGCGAGGGTCAGCTGCTCACCCTCGATCTCGATGCGCACACCCGTCAGCACGGGCAGGGTGTCGTCGCGACCGGCCGCCAGGGCGACTTGGGCTACCGCCGCAGCGAACACGTCGCTCTCGAGAGCGCCGGCGGTGGAGGGCATGGAGGGCAGTGCCGGGTAGTCCTCCACCGGCAGGGTGGGCAGTGTGAAACGCGCTGAGCCGCACGTCAGCACGACGCGGGTGCCCTCCAGGCGCAGGTCGATCGGCGCTGCAGGTAGCGCACGAACGATGTCGGACAGCAGCCGACCAGGGACCAGGACCCGGCCGCCGGCAGCAGCCGTGCAGTCGACCCGGATCTGGGAGGAGACCTCGTAGTCGAAGCCGGAGACCGACAGGCCGCCGTCCTCGTCGACCTCGAGCAGCAGGCCGAGCAGGACCTGCATCGGGGGGCGGGCCGGCAGGGAGCGGGCCGTCCAGACGACCGCGTCTGCGAGCGCCTCGCGCTCGACCTTCAGCTCCATGTCGTCCGCCTTCTCCGCAGTGCCCCGGGGCAGGTGCTGCCGGTGGCGGCAAGTGTGCCGGAGTGGGTCTGCGCACAGCCCGGCTGCCCCCGAAAGCGCAGTGCGGTGTTCTGGAGGAGAAGTGCTCGTGTTCGTCGTAGGGGCGTGCAGGTCTGTGGAGAACCTGGAGAACCCCAGGTGAGGCCATCCGCGCACGCAGGCGTGAGCTGTGGAGGTCCATCCCCCGTACCCGTGGTTGTCGGTGGACAGAGACCTCGAGGCCGCACTCCGTCCACCCGTTGTCCCCTGCGGGCGGCCGTCCTCCACATCGTTGTCCCTAACCTGTGCAGGGGCGGGTTGAGCTGAGTCACTGCCGGGACCGCGTCTTGATCCGGTTGGTCAGCTCGGCCACCTGGTTGTAGGTCGCCCGCCGCTCGGCCATCTGAGCGCGGATCTTGCGGTCGGCGTGGATCACCGTTGTGTGGTCGCGACCACCGAACATCTGCCCGATCTTCGGCAACGACAGGTCGGTGAGCTCCCGGCACAGGTACATCGCGATCTGTCGCCCCGTGACGAGCATCCGGCTGCGGGAGGAGCCGCACAGGTCCTCCATGGTCAGCCCGAAGTACTCCGCGGTCGCCGCCATGATCGTCGCGCCGGTGATCGCCGGGCCCCCGTCGGCAGGGATCAGGTCCTTGAGCACGATCTCGGCCAGCGCGAGGTCCACCTGCTGGCGGTTGAGCGAGGCGAAGGCGGTGACGCGGATCAGGGCGCCCTCGAGCTCGCGGATGTTGCTCGCGATCTTGCTGGCGATGAACTCGAGGACGTCGGCGGGGGCGGCGAGCCGGTCCTGGGCGGCCTTCTTGCGCAGGATCGCGATGCGCGTCTCCAGGTCAGGTGGTTGGACGTCGGTGATCAGCCCCCACTCGAACCGGGTGCGCAGACGGTCCTCCAGCGTGGACAGCTGCTTGGGCGGCCGGTCGCTGGAGATCACGATCTGCTTGTTGGCGTTGTGCAGCGTGTTGAACGTGTGGAAGAACTCCTCCTGCGTGCGCTCCTTGTTCTCCAGGAACTGGATGTCGTCGACCAGCAGGATGTCGACGTCGCGGTAGCGGCGTTGGAAGGCCTGCGCCTTGTCATCGCGCAGGGAGTTGATGAAGTCGTTGGTGAACTCCTCGGAGCTGACATAGCGCACTCGTGCACCGGCGAACAGGTGCTGGGCGTAGTGGCCGATGGCGTGCAGCAGGTGCGTCTTGCCGAGCCCGCTCTCGCCGTAGACGAACAGCGGGTTGTACGCCTTCGCCGGCGCCTCGGCGACAGCGACAGCTGCGGCATGTGCGAAGCGGTTGCTGGCTCCGATGACAAAGGTCTCAAACGTGTACTTCGGGTTCAGCCGGGCGGGTTCGACCGGGCGCACCTCTCGCCCGGTCCAGCGGGGACCGGCGTCGAAGGGGCCTTCGCCGACCCGGTCCCGCCCAGTTCCCTGCAGGGCCCGGTTGTCGGTCTCCGGTGGGTCGTCCTCGTAGGAGAAGGATTCGGCCTCCAGCGGATGGACGGTGACCGCGACCCGGATCTCGCGCCCGTACGCTGCGGACAGCGCGCCGGCCACCACGGGGCGCAGTCGGCTCTCCAGGACCTCCTTGACGAACTCGTTCGGCGCCGCGAACAGCGCCGTGTCCTCGACCAGGCCGAGCGGCCGGGTCTGGTGGACCCAGACCCGCTGACCCGGGGACAGCACCCCCTCGGCGAGGCCGTCCAGGGCCTGCGCCCACACCTGTTCCAGGTCCAGCTCCGGCGCGCCGTCAACAGAGGAGGCGGGGGGCTGGTCCTGCGCGGAGGTCGCGGCATCAGCGGGATTCACGGGATCCTCGGGGTTCAGCGGACGACCATCGCTTCGACGGCCGGGTCGTACGGACTGACCGCGGGCCGAAACGACAGACCTTCGGTGTCCACACACTTATCCACAGGCTGTGGAGGAGCGGCCCGACTGCCGCGGGGTCAGACCAGGGCAAAGCGCTCCCGGAGTGTCGGCGTCCCACATCCGGCGGCGGCTCGCTGGCCCGGCACGCTAACAGCAGCACCCACGCCGAGCAAGCAGTTGTCCACAGGCTCTCGGGCGGCAGTGTCCGCCCTGTTTGACCGTCTCCTACCGCGTCCGTACCGTGGAGCGGTCTACGCCGGGCTCCTCGTCAGTCGGCTCCCCCACCCCGTCCCTGGAGAACCAGCCGTGAGCAAGCGCACCTTCCAGCCGAACAACCGTCGCCGGGCCAAGACCCACGGCTTCCGGTTGCGCATGAGCACGCGGGCCGGCCGGGCGATCCTCGCGGGTCGACGCCGCAAGGGCCGGGCCGAGCTGTCGGCCTGAGCCGCCCGACCGGGTGCTCTCCGCCGCTCACCGCCTGCGGGCCCGCGCCGACTTCACCGAGGTCTTGCGCCGGGGACGCAGGTCCAGCGGGGCGCTGGTCACGGTGCACCTCCTGCTCGACCCGGCCGAGCCGGGGCCGGCCAGAGCCGGTCTGGTCGTGAGTAAGGCCGTCGGGGGGTCGGTCGTTCGGCATCGACTCGCCCGGCAGATGCGGCACCTCCTGCGGGACCGGGTCCCGGCACTCCCTCCGGGCAGTCGACTCGTCGTGCGCGCCTCGCCGGCAGCGGCCACGGCCGGCAGCCCGGCCCTCGCCACCGACCTGGCGAGCGTCCTGGCGCGGCTGACTCGGGACAGATCATGAAGGCCGAGCGCCCCGGCCGGTGGGTACGCCTGCTCGTACGGGCCGTCGGCGGCTACCGCCGGTGGATCAGCCCGTTGCTCGGGCCACGGTGCCGCTTCGCGCCGACCTGCAGCGCGTACGCCGTGGAGGCACTGCTCGAGCACGGCGCGGGGCGAGGTCTTTGGCTGTCCGTGCGCCGGATCGCTCGCTGCCACCCCTTTCATCCGGGGGGCTATGACCCGGTTCCGCTGACGAGCACGGCGGCTGACGCTGCTCAGGCGCGTGCACAAGGAGTGGTCCGGGCCGACGCCGAGCAGCCCTGCGGAGGGCTGGTCCGCCCGGGACGTCCCAGGCCCGCCGGACGTTCTGCGACCATGGAGTCGCCGACCGACCTTGGTCCCGAGCACGCCCGCCGACCGACCCGCCGTGCAGGAGTTATGCCGTGAGTGTGTTCAACGTCCTGGCTACGCCGGTGGCCCTCGTGCTCAAGGAGATCCACGCCGGCCTGTCCACCGTGCTGTCGCCCAGCAGCGGTCCGGCCTGGGGGCTGTCGATCGTGTTGCTCACGGTCACGGTGCGCCTGCTGCTGTTCCCACTGTTCGTCAAGCAGATCAAGTCCCAGCGCCGGATGCAGGAGCTCGCGCCCAAGATCAAGGCGTTGCAGGCCAAGCACAAGGGTGACCGCGAGACCCTGAACACCGAGCTGATGAAGCTGTACAAGGACCACGGTGCCAACCCGATCTCGGGCTGTCTGCCCCTGGTGCTGCAGCTGCCGGTGTTCTTCGCACTGTTCACCACGATCCGCGAGTTCAAGCCCGACGGCTCCGGCCACTTCCACCCCAAGTACGGCCTGTCCGCCGAGCTGCTCCGGCAGGGCTCGCACGCCAAGATTTTCGGTGCGCCCGTCTCCGCGGCGTTCAACAGCTCGAGGGACCTGCTGCGCCAGCTCGACGGGAGCGCCACGACAGTCAAGGTCGTGTCGGCTCTGATGATCATCATCATGGGTGCGTCGACGTTCTACACCCAGCGCCAGATGATGGCCCGCAACACACCGGGTGATGCCCAGCAGGCCCAGGTCCAGAAGGTCCTGCTGTACGTCCTGCCCCTGTCCTTCGCGTTCTTCGGCTTCAGCTTCCCCATCGGGGTGCTGCTGTACTGGCTGACGACCAACCTGTGGTCGATGGGCCAGCAGGCGTGGGTGATCAAGCGGATGCCGCCTGTGGAGCCGGGCAGCGCGGTGGCCGTCCCGGCCCTGGGCGGTCGTTTCGGGCGCAGGGGAGGGGTCCTGGCCGGCAGCGCCTCGAGCGCGGAGGCGTCCCCCCCGACGCAGGCCAAGCCCAAGCCGAACCTGCAAAAGCCAGACCTTGCCAAGGGCAGCGCGGCAAAGACGGCCTCCGCCAAGTCGGCCTCCGCCAAGTCGGCCTCGGCCAAGTCCGCAACCGCCGTCATCACCGCCGCCCCGTCTCGTGGTGCGAGTGCCCGCACCGCTACTCAGGCCGGCTCTGCTCCGCCAGCGGCCTCGCGGACCGTCACGGCGAACGGCGCCTCGTCCAGTGGGGCGGGCTCGTCGGCCGTCGACCGCCGGCCGGCCGGCAGTCGCAAGCGCAAGGGCGCCAACCGCCGTGGTGGGCGGCGCTAGCACCGACCGACCGGCGGCGTCCGGGACGGGGTCTGCCGACCACCACCACCCGCCCCGCCGCCGTACCCGAGTAGAGGACTGAACCGACGTGACCGACACCAGCACCGACAATGCCGCTGCGAAGGGGCCAGACCTGCTCGTGCAGGAGGGTGACATCGCCGGGGACTACCTCGAGCGGCTGCTTGACATCGCCGACGTCGATGGCGACATCGACATGGACGTCGAGGGCGAGCGGGCCGTCGTGGCCATCGTGGGAGAGGGCCTGTCGGCGTTGGTCGGCAGCGGCGGCCAGACGCTCGAGGCTCTGCAGGAGCTCACCCGGCTTGCCGTGATCCAGCAGACCGGCGTCCGCAGCCGACTGATGCTGGACATCGGTGGCTACCGGGCCCAGCGCAAGGTCGAGCTCACAACCATCGGCACCCGCACGGCCGAGCGGGTCCTTGAAGGTGGGACGCCGGTGTCGCTGGCCCCGATGTCGCCGTTCGAGCGCAAGGTGGTGCACGACGCCGTGGCGGCCGTCGACGGTGTGCACAGCGAGTCCGAGGGTGTGGAGCCCGAGCGTCGCGTCGTCGTGCTGCCCGACGCCGGCTCTTGACCACTGGTGTCCTGACCGCCCCGGCTGCCGCCGAGCAGGTCTTCGGCAGCGCCCTCGCGCAGCTCCAGGCGTACGCGACCCTGCTGGCCGGTCCAGGGGTCGAGCGGGGACTGCTGGGCCCTCGTGAGGCGCCCCGGCTCTGGGAGCGGCACCTGCTCAACTGTGCCGGACTGGCCGAGCTGATCCCACCCGGGGCCGTCGTGCTCGACCTCGGCTCCGGGGCCGGGCTGCCCGGGCTGGTGCTCGCCCTGCAGCGCCCGGACGTGCAGGTCGTGCTGGTGGAACCCATGCAGCGACGGGCGAGCTTTCTGGCCGAGGCCGTACAGGCGCTCGGCCTGCGTACCGTCGTGGTGCGCCGGGCCCGCGCCGAACAGCTGCACGAAGACATCGAGGTCGACGTCGTGACCGCCCGCGCGGTCGCGCCGCTGGAGCGCCTCGCCGGCTGGTCGATGCCCCTGCTGCGCCCAGGAGGGCGGCTGCTGGCGCTGAAGGGCGCGCAGGCGCAGGTCGAGCTCGACGCGGCCCTGCCGGTCCTGCGCCGGTCGGGCGCCAGCGCCGCGGAGGTCGTCCAGGTCGGCTCCGCTGAGCTCTCGACCGCCGCGCGGGTGGTCCTGGCCACCCGGGGGGCCCGAGTTGCCGCCCCTGTCCGTGGAACTCCTCGACCCGCTGCCGGCCGCCCGGGAGGGATAGGCGCGACGAGCACCCGCAAGGACCGCAGGTGAGGGGCCTTCGCTGGTTCTCCCGGGCCAGGACGACACCGGCGGTGCAGGCACCGGTCGTTGCTCCCCCGACTCCTCCTGCACCCGCCGAACCGCCGGCCGAGCCGGCCCAGAGCCTGGCCCCCGAGGCGGAGCCGGCCCAGCAAGCAGCGGCTGAGCCGGAACCGGCCGAGGCCACCACCGGCGCTACGGACGAGGCCGTCGCGGTCGCGCCAAGTCCTGTCCGGAGAAGGGCGAAGGCTTCCACCACCGGAGCCGCGCCGGCCGCCGCGCCGGCAGAGCGCCTGCGGGCGGCCCTGCACGAGGAGCTGGACGACACGCCCATCGCCAAGCAGGCCGCGGCCGCGGCGCGGGCCGAGGCCGCCGCCGAGGTGTTTGCGCCCCCAACCCGCCGCCGGGTCATCGCGGTCGCCAACCAGAAGGGCGGCGTCGGCAAGACGACCAGTACGGTGAACCTCGCGGTGGCCCTGGCGCTGCACGGCCGCACGGTCCTGGTCGTCGACCTCGACCCGCAGGGCAACGCCAGCACGGCCCTGGGCTCGGCGCACCAGAGCGGGGCGCCGGACGTCTACGACGTGCTGATCGACTCGGTGCCGATCAGTGACGTGGTGCAGGAGGCGGAGCGGGTCCCTGGGTTGCGCTGCGTCCCCGCGTCGATCGACCTGGCGGGTGCGGAGATCGAGCTGGTCAGCGTCGTCGCCCGCGAGTCGCGCCTGCAGCGGGCCCTGGCGGCGTACTTCGAGGGGGGCGGCGCCGATGTCGACTACGTACTGGTCGACTGCCCGCCCTCGTTGGGGCTGCTCACCGTGAACGCCATGGTGGCGACCCAGGAGGTCCTCATCCCGATCCAGTGCGAGTACTACGCCCTGGAGGGCCTGGGCCAGTTGCTGCGCAGCGTGGACATGGTCAAGGCGCACCTCAATCCGGGCCTCGCGGTCTCGACGATCCTGTTGACCATGTACGACGCCCGGACCCGGCTGGCCGACCAGGTTGTCGAGGAGGTCCGGAGCCACTTCGGCGACGTCGTGCTCGACACGCCGATCCCGCGCAGCGTGCGGGTGTCCGAGGCGCCCGGCTACGGCCAGTCGGTGATCACCTACGACCCGGGCTCCCGGGGCGCGAAGGCCTACGTCGACGCGGCGCGCGAGATCGCCCAGCGCGGGGCCGGGCGGTGACCGCGCCCGGTAGGCGCGGGGGGCTGGGCCGCGGTCTCGGCGCCCTTATCCCGTCCGGTCCCGGTGTGGAGTCCTCGGGTGAGCCGTCGGCAGCGGGCACCGCTGAGCCTCCGGCGGCTCCTGGTGACCCCGGTCCAGTCGCCGGAGCCCGCTTCGCCCTGCTGCCCCTGGAGGCCATCACCGCCAACCGCGTGCAGCCGCGCACCGCCTTCGACGCCGACGAGCTGGCCGAGCTGGCGCACTCGATCCGCGAGGTCGGCCTGCTGCAGCCCGTCGTCGTACGCCCGCTTGGTGCGGACCGGTACGAGCTCGTCATGGGTGAGCGGCGCTGGCGGGCCGCCCGGGAGGCCGGCTTGGACGAGGTGCCCGCCATCGTGCGGGAGACCGAAGACGATGCGATGCTGCGCGATGCGCTGCTGGAGAACCTGCACCGCAGCCAGCTGAACCCGCTCGAGGAGGCCGCGGCGTACGCGCAGCTGCTGGAGGACTTCGCGGCCACCCACGAGGAGCTCGCGCAACGCATCGGCCGGTCCCGGCCGCAGATCTCCAACACGCTGCGGCTGCTCCAGCTCCCCCCGCCCGTGCAGCGCCGGGTCGCGGCGGGCGTGCTGTCCGCTGGGCACGCGCGCGCGGTGCTGGGCCTGTCGACCGGCGAGGCACAGGAGGCGATGGCCACCCGGATCGTCGCCGAGGGCATGAGTGTGCGCGCGGTCGAGGAGGCCGTCTCGATAGCCGTGCAGGACGAGGCGAAGCCGTCCCGGGCTCCCCGCAGCAGGCGGCTGGTGCCGGAGCAGGCGCGGGAGGTCGCCGAGAGCTTGTCGGACCGGCTGGAGACCCGGGTCCGGGTCGACGTCGGGCGCTCGCGAGGGCGGCTCACGATCGAGTTCGCCACGCTGGAGGACCTGCAGCGCATCGCGGCGATCGTGCAGGGGTCGCAGGAGCAGGCCTGACCGACGGGTCGCGCCAGCGACGGGACGGCTACCGGACGTCGGGGCCTGGGGTCGAGGCGCCGCTGCGGGCGGGCCGCTGGGTCGGCCCGAAGGTCGCCAGCAGCTCCAGCTCGGCCTCCACGACACCGGCGAGGCGTCGTACGCCTTCGCGGATCCGGTCGGGTTCCGGGAAGCAGTACGACAGGCGCAGGTCGCGGCGGCCCTGGCCGTCGGCGTAGAAGCCGATGCCCGGCACATAGGCGATCCGAGCCGTGAGCGCGCGTGGCTGCATGACCTTGGCATCCAGGCCCGCAGGCAGGGTCAGCCAGACGTAGAAGCCGCCGGCCGGCTTGGTCCAGGTCGCGCCGGGAGGCATGAGCGTGGTGAGCGCATCGAGCAGCGCGTCCCGCCGCTCGCGGTAGATGCCCTTGAAGACCTCGACCTGACCCTGCCAGTCCTGGGTCGACAGGTACTCCACGACCGCCATCTGGTTCAGCGCCGGCGGGCACAGCACCGACGCTTCGCTGGCCAGTACGAGCTTCTCGCGCACCGCGTGCGGCGCGAGCACCCAGCCGACCCGCAGGCCCGGCGCGAAAGTCTTGCTGAACGAGCCCAGGTAGACGACGTGCTCATCCGCGCCGCGGGCCCGGATCGCCGGTGTCGGCGGCCCGTCGAAGCCAAGCAGGCCGTACGGGTTGTCCTCCAGGACCAGCAGCTCGGCTTCCTGGCAGATCGCCAGCACCTCGTCCCGCCGGGCGTCCGACAGCGAGGTGCCGGCCGGGTTGTGGAAGTTAGGGATCGTGTAGAGGAACTTGACCCGCTTGCCCGCCCGGGCGCAGGCCGCGATCGCCTCGCGCAGGGCCTCGGGCACCAGCCCGTCGTCGTCCATCGGCACGTGCACGACCTCGGCCTGGTAGGCCGCGAAGGTCCCGAGCGCTCCGACGTAGGACGGCGCCTCGGCCAGCACCACGTCCCCGGGGTCGCAGAAGATCCGGGTGACCAGGTCCAGCGCCTGCTGCGAGCCGACGGTAACGACCACGTCGTCCGCTGAGGCCTGGACACCCTCCAGCGCCATCACCTCGCAGATCAGCGCCCGCAGCGCGGGGTCGCCCTGACCGGAGCCGTACTGCAGCGCCTGGGCCCCGCGCGTGGCCAGCAGGTCCGACAGCAGCTTGCCGACCGAGTCCAGCGGCAGGGCGGTGGTGAAGGGCATGCCACCGGCGAGCGAGACGACCTCGGGGCGGCTCGCCACGGCGAACAGAGCGCGGATCTCGGAGGTCGTCATCCCCGCCGTGCGCGCGGCGTAGCGGTCGGTGAAGGCGTCGAACGTGACCCCGGCCATGCGGCGAGGGTACCGGGGGCCGGGCGGTGGCCCCGACGCTCCGGCGGCGCGGCTCGTTACCCTTGTCGGGTGGCACCCGCCGCGCGCCTGCGCGCCCTCCCTCGCCCATGAGTCGCCGCGCCGTCAACATCACGTTGGACAACCTCGACGACCTGCCGGGCCGCTGCCGGCGGTGCGTGTTCTGGGAGCTCGACCCCGTCGCCCTCGGCCGGGCCGAGCAGGCAGGCGACACCGCCTTCGAGAAGGAGTCGTGGGTGTCGGCGACCCTGCTCGAGTGGGGCAGCTGCGGCAAGATCGCCTACGTCGACAGCGTGCCGGCAGGGTTCGTGATGTTCGCCCCCCCGGCGTACGTCCCTCGCTCGGTGGCGTTCCCCACCTCGCCGGTCAGTGCCGATGCCGTGCTGCTCATGACCGGCCACGTCCTGCCCGACTTCGCCGGGTCCGGCGTGGGCCGCATGCTGGTCCAGTCCGTCGCCAAGGACCTGGTGCGCCGGGGGGTCCGCGCGGTCGAGGCGTTCGGCGACCTGAAGTGGCAGGCGCCGGCCTGCGTGCTGCCGGCCGAGCACCTGCTGGCCGTCGGCTTCAAGACGGTCCGGCCCCACCACCGCTACCCCCGACTGCGCCTGGAGCTCAAGACCGCGGTGTCCTGGCGCGAGGACGTCGAGGTGGCGCTGGAGCGGCTGCTCGGCTCGATGTCGCCCGACCCCCTGCTGCGCCCCGTCTGAGTAGCACTAGCGGTGGGCGAGGTCCCGCAGGCGCAGCACACCGGTCGGCGGGTCGAGGTCGGCGGGTAGGTAGAGGCGTTGGATCGCGACCAGCAGCGCCTCCGCGACGGTGTCCCGCAGCGCCGGCTCGGCGAGCCGGGCCGCGTCGCGCGGGTGCGAGAGGTGGCCCAGTTCCAGGCGGACCACCGGCATCCGCGTGAGCCGGAGCAGCTCCCAGGTCTTGGCGTGCACCCGGCAGTCGAGCAGGTCCGTACGGGCCACGACCTCGCGCTGCACCAGCGAGGCCAGCTGCTCCCCGACCGTCGACGTGGCGCCGGTACCGGTACCGAAATGGTAGCTGGCGACGCCCTGGCAGCGAGGCGAGGCGGCGCGGTCGACGTGCAGGCTCACGACGAGGTCGGCGCGGGCCTGGTTGGCGAAGGCCGCCCGCGCTGCCTCGCTCGGGCAGCTGTCGGCGCCCCTGGTCAGCAGCACCCGTACGCCGACCACCGCAAGGCGGCCTTCGAGCCGGGCGGCCAGGTCGAGCACGACGTCGGCCTCTCGCAGCCCGTTGCCGCTGGCGCCCCCCTCCGCACCGCCATGGCCCGGGTCGATCACGACGACCTTGCCGGGCAGCGCGGCACCGGAGCGGTGCAGTACCTCGGTCTCGCGCAGCGCGTGCGGCCGGCCACCGACCACGAGGCGGCCGAGCTGCTTGAGGGCGCGCAGCGTGGTCGGGCCGCAGACGCCGTCCCCCACCAGGCCGTAGTCGCGCTGCAAGCCCTTGAGGGCGGCCTCGGTCCGCGCGCCGAACACCCCGTCGACCCGGCCGGCGTCGAAGCCCAGCTCGAGCAGCCGCTCCTGCAGTACGGCCACGTCGTCGCCCGCGTACGGGCGCCCGGCCAGGGACAGCAGGCGGTCACCGAGGGTCAGGCGGGCCGCCTGCAGCGCGGCATAGGTCTCGCGCCCCACGATCCCGTCGACCGATACCCCACGTCGCTGCTGGAAGGCGCGTACGGCCTGGTCGGTGGCGTCGTCGAATACGGCCGGGACAACCGACGCGGGCAGCAGACCCAGGTGAAGCAGCGTTGCCTGCACCTCGGCGACCGCGGCGCCGGTGTCACCGAGGCGGTACTGCTGCACGACGGGCCTTCCGGGACGCGTGACCAAGGGGGCCACTGTAGGGGCGCACACCTGCCCAACGGCGAAGGTCGGGCCCCGAAGGACCCGGCCCGTCCACTGTCGGACGCACCTGTCAGAGGTAGGCCTCGAGGTCCTTGAGGATCGCCGCCTTGGGCTTCGCGCCTACGATCGACTTGACGATCTTGCCGCCCTGGAACACCGCCATCGTCGGAATGCTCATGATCTGGTAGTCGCGGGCGACGCCGGGGTTCTCGTCGATGTTGAGCTTGACGACGCTGAGCTTCTCGGTGTTCTCCCCGGCGATCTCCTCCAGGACGGGAGCGACCATCTTGCAGGGT
>JAABUT010000885.1_pt1 | contig 40219 bp, 37 predicted proteins | sample 5559281 | NCBI WGS metagenome assembly JAABUT01 (sample SAMN10711880, study PRJNA513359) | rock metagenome | isolation source: Antarctica rocks | place: Antarctica: Victoria Land, Ricker Hills nord | collected 2016-01-04 | reverse complement strand
GGACCACGTCGCGGGGCGCCTCCTGCGCCACGCTGGGAACCCGGACCGACACGACCTCACCCAACCGCAGCAAACGGGCCAGATGCAGCGCATCCCGGGCATCGGTCCCCAGCCGGGCGCTGCACCCGAGACGGCGCGAGCACCTCACAGCCGATACCCGCCGCCGTCAACGCCCGCGCCAGAGCGAACCCCGTCGGCCCGGCTTCCTAGGTCACCGCGACCGGGCCAGGCAACTGGCCCAGCCACCGCAGGATCTCACCATGATCTGGACACAACCTCGACCGGAACAACTCACCGGTATCGCCATCGATACCACACGCCACAACCGACCGCGCATGCACATCCAGACCGACACTCATACGCTCACTGAACACCGGGACCTCCGCAAATGTAGGCACTACCGGCCCCAGGCATAGCCCTCACCGGCAACCCACGACAACTTGCGCGAGGTCCCGGCCCTAAACCGACCAACCTGCATACCGTCTAGGCAACTGCCTGCCATTCATTGGCGGTGACGACGACATGTCCGAGGAACCGCAAGCCGACGGCGGTGGCCGCTGCCTTCACGGATTCGGTCGCTCGGCGGTCGGCTTCGCTGGGTTCGGGGTTGCCACTTGGGTGGTTATGCGCCATCGCGAACGCTCGTCCGTCGTGACGGAGCACCGCGTTCAGGACTTCCCGCACGGGCACGAGCGATCGATCGACGGAGCCCTCTGAGACGGTTACCGTCCGCATGAGTCGGTTGGATGCGTCGCAGACCAGAACGAGGAGTCGCTCACGGCGCGCGCCGTCGAGTTCAGCACGGGCAACTTCGGCAACGTCCTCAGGGGAGTGCATCTGTGTTGGGTCGTGGCGACCGCCGCTCCGGCCCAGCTGAAACGCGGCTACGAGCGCGGCCGCCTTTGCTGGCCCGACGCCTGGACGAGTAGCTAGTTCCTCTGGTCGGGCAGACGCGAGCGCCTGCACCGAGCCGAACTCGGCCAGCATCTCTGCGGCGAGGTCGAGTGCGCTCTTGCCGTTCGTTCCATTACGGAGCACGAGTGCGATCAACTCGCGCTCCGTAAGTGCCTCGGCGCCACAGGCGAGCAGCCGCTCCCGCGGCCGCTCGTGTGGGGGGAGCGCGCCTATCAACACCGTCATCAGACCTCCGTGAGCGACGGTAACCGCCCTCTACGACGTTTCCGCCCATCGGCCAAGTCTCCCAGCAGACACGCGAGTGGTGTCCGCCTACGGTCCAGGGGGATGCCCTGACGACCTGTACTCGTCAGGGCATCCCCCTCGTTTACGAGACCGTGTCCCTCGCGAGGGTGCCGATAAAGGCAGACAGGCGTGCCGCCTCATCCTTGGTCAGGTCACGCGGCAGGCTGAGTAACACGTCGAGGTTCTCGCGCAGCGGAAACGGGAAGCGCATGAGGCTGGGTGTCTACCCTGATCTGCGGTTCGTCGGGCGACTCCGCAGGCGTCGACGCTGTCGCTGTCGCGGGCGGCTTCGCCCTAGCCTTGGCGCTCCCGTTGCTGGACTTCTGATCAGCACCGCTCTTCGTCGCCGTTGTGCTTGAGATGCGGAATCGCTCAAACATGTGGTCGATTCCAGGGTCCGTAGGTCGACCGTCTCCCACCCGGTTTCGACCGGGAGGATTTTTGTGCTGGCGGTGCGTAGCGCTTTGGCTGTGCTCACGTTGAACCAGCCCTTGTCGATCGCTGCGTCTAGGAACAATAGACCTGAACGCAGCAGGGCCACCTTCCAGTAGCGAAGGTGGCCCTGCTGCGTGCTGTGGTCTGACTTAGATTCGACCCCGACCGGTGCCAGAACCGCTGTCGTCTCCGTCGTCGTGACGGCTGGCCAGGCCCATGCCGAGGACGGCGGTCTGAACGAGGGCGGTGAGCAGACCGAGGATCAAACCGATCTGGACACCCACCTTGCTGCCGGAGTCGGGGCTGATGCTGCCCTTGCCGAGGTAGACACCTACCGCGAGCAGCAGGCTGGTAGCGGCCAGGGCGGTCGGGATGGCGCTGGGCACGCCCCGGCCACGGCGCCGCTCGGTGGCCCCGAGAAGGGCGAGCAGGCCGGCTGCGAGCGAGAACCCGATGATGGCGGTGGTCGGCATCTGGAAGGCGTAGCCGGAGTACTTGTGTGCGCTATCGCCGTCGCCGAACTTCAGCCACTTCAGGAACCCCCAGATGAACATCAAGACGCCGAGGACACCGGCGACCATAGACAGCATGCGCTCGCGCTGCATTGTGGAGCTGGAACCACGTGACGGTGAATCGTGAGCGGACATGGCTGAACCTCTCTTCGTTACACGGGCTTGTTTGCCGTTGCACATAGGAGTATCTCAGAATCAGCTGAGAGCGGTGGAGGCACGCGGTCGTCGCCTTTCCGGAGGTCGGCAGAGCTAACCGCTTTGGCCCGTACTGCGTTGTATAGAGGCATTCGACCCAGCGGGCGGAGTCAGCCGTCGAGCACCTGGTTCTGCCAGTCGCAGCGCAGGCCCTGCTTCGCCGTCCGACGTGCTGCCCGTCCATACTTTGCGCGTGGCCATCGTCGACCAGGCCGCCAGCTGCCCACCCGAGGAGTGCCCGTGCCCGACGCCGAGCAGTTGACCGACCCGGTCGCCCACCACGCCGAAGGCCCGGTGTGGTTTCCCGATCCGGGGGAGTTGCGGTGGGTCGACATGCTCGCCGGGGATGTGCTGAGCCTCGGTGCCCACGGTGCGATCAGCCGCCGGGACGTGGGAACGATCGCCGCGGTGGTGCGGCCGCGGGCCCGGGGCGGATTCATCGTCGGGGTGGAGCGCGGCTTCGCCCTGGACGACGGGGACGGCTCGCCGCTGCGCACCCTGCCCGAGTTGTGGCAGGACAGCGGGGTGCGGATGAACGAGGGCGGCTGCGATCCGGACGGCCGGTTCTACTGCGGGTCGATGGCCTATGACCAGGCAACCGGTGCCGGGTCGCTGTACCGGCTCTCGCCCGACGGGTCCGTCGATGTCGTCCTGGACTCGGTGTCGGTGTCCAACGGCTTGGAGTGGAGCCCGGACGGAACGCGGGCCTATTACAACGACACCCCGACCCAGCGGGTTGACGTGTTCGACTACTCCACCGAGCAGGGGCTGCACAATCGCCGTCCGCTCGTCACCATCTCCTCCGATGATGGTTCGCCGGACGGCCTGACCGTGGACGCTGACGGGGGTATCTGGGTGGCTCTGTTCGGCGGATCCGCGGTGCACCGGTACTCCCCTGACGGCATCCTCGACCACGTGGTCAGCGTGCCGGCGAGCCAGGTGACCGCCTGCACGCTCGGTGGAACGTCGATGGACACGCTGTTCATCACCACCTCGGCGGATGGCCTGCCTGAGGGCAAGGAGCCGCTGGCCGGCTCGGTCTTCCAGCTGCCGCACGCCGCCCCCGGACGGCCGGTCCGGCCGTTCCACGGCTGAGTCTCACGGCGATGCGTGGTTACGTTCGGTGAAAAATCGCACACGTGCCATGCAACTCGGTGTGCGCGTGCTCGCCGCACCAGACAAGTTCCGTGGCACGGCCACGGCCGACGAGGTGTGCGCGGCGATCGCGGCGGCGGTCGAGAGCGCCGGCGGTACCTGCGTCACCCAGCCGATGGCCGATGGCGGCGAGGGAACGCTGGCGGCGTTCGGCGGGGCGAACCGGTCAGCGGTGGTCACCGGCCCGCTGGGCGACCCGGTCACCGCCGGCTGGCGGCTACGCGAGGACAGCCTCGCCGTGATCGAGGCCGCGCAGGCGAACGGGCTGCTGCTCGCCGGAGGCAGCCAGGGCAATGACCCCGTCGCCGCCACCAGCCGCGGCGTCGGGGAGTTGATCGCGGCAGCCATCCAGGGCGGGGCCGCCCGGGTGCTCGTCGGACTCGGTGGCTCGGCGTCGACGGACGGCGGGATGGGAGCGGTCACGGCGCTCACCGAAAGGGGCATGCTCAGCGCTGCCACGGTCACCCCTATCGAGGTGTGCTGCGACGTGGACACCCGGTTCATCGACGCCGCCAGGATCTTCGGCCCGCAGAAGGGCGCGGATCCCACGCAGATCGCGCAGCTGACCGTCAGCCTGCGCAACCAGCGCTCCGAGTACCTGCGGCGCTTCGGGATGGACGTGGAATCGCTGCCGGGTTCCGGGGCGGCAGGCGGCCTGGCCGGGGGACTGGCCGCGATCGGTGCCACCCTGGTCAGCGGGTTCGGCCGGATAGCCGACGAGCTCGGACTGGACGCCCTGATCCGGAACGCCGATGTGGTCATCACCGGCGAGGGCAGCTTCGACGCGACCTCGCTGACGGGCAAGGTCGTGGGTGGCGTCGCTCGACTGGCGCAGGCCGCGGGCGTTCCGGTGGTGGCGGTGGTCGGAGTGGTCGACGAGCGGAGCGCTGCGCAGCTACCGGACGAGCTGCGCGTCGTCTCGTTGACGGGCCTGTTCGGCAAGGACCGGTCTCGCACCGACACCGCCGCCGCTGTTCGGGATGCGGTGGCCGGCTACCTCAGCGAGCTCCGGCAGCGGTGAGGTACAGCACCGTCCAGGGGTGTCGATCAGGTCACTGACCTGCAGCGCCGATCAGGTCGGCGACGCGGCCATCCGGCGTTGCTCGCGGCGCAGCTCGCGTCCAGTTCGGGCGTACCACTGGGTGAGCAGAGCCACCGCGAGCAGGATCTCGACCACGTCGCCGCCGTAGAACAGCAACTGGGCGCCGGCTCGCAGCCCCGCGGCGCTGTCCGCGCCCACCGGGAAGGCGTGGGCGTACATCAGCTTCGCGAGCACATCGTGGCTGCCGGCGGCGAGCAGCAGCACCACCAGCGGCCCCCGGGCGGATCGCGGCCGAGGGAGCGGATCGCGGCCGACGAGGTACCAGCTCAGCAGGCAGCCGGCCAGAAACATGTGCAGGTGCAGCAGCAGGTGCAGCCAGGCGTTCCGCTCGGCCGCGGCGAAGAGCGGGGTCAGGTAGTAGGCGTACAGCCCGCCCACGTCCAGCAGCAGGACCACCGGGCCGAGGGTCAGCAGACGAGCGAATCTGCTGTGTACAACAGCCAATACTCGATCGCGGGCACCGCGGGGCAGAGTGCGCAGCGCGAGCGTGACCGGAGCGCTCAGCGCCAGGCCGAGCGGCGCGAGCATCGCCAGCAGCAGGTGCTCGCTCACGTGCGCCGGAAAGGACTGCGCTCCCACTGGCAGCAGGCGCGCCGGCGGGAACAGCAGCGCGGCGCTCAGGCACCCGATGCCGACCGCGCCGGCCACCGTCCGGCCGACCGGCCACCGGTCGCCGCGGAGGTGCAGCTGCCGCAGACCCAGCCCGTAGCCGAGCACCGGCAGCACCAGGCAGGCGAGCAGCACCAGCTGCCCGGCTGGATTTACAGCGGCGTCAGCCATCACGCCACGGGCTGTGTCGAGGATCGTTGCGCTGCCCGGCGCAGCAGCAGCAACCCGATGAGCACCCCCGCCCCGCCTGCGACGTTCCACACCACGTCGTAGGGCAGCACGTCCACGTGGTATCGGATCTGGTGCAGGCCGAACACCTTGTGCTGGATCAGCCCGTCGTACAGCTGAAACGCACCCCAGCCGAGAAAGCCGCCGCCCCACAGGCGGTTTCCGGAGGCCGCCCGCCGCCGCTGCAGATCGGCGAACAGGAACAGCCCCACCACGATCGCCAGCCAGCCACCCGCATGGAAGAAACCGTCCGAAACCAGCCCGACGTCGGCGGTCGACTTGTCGTAGAAGTGGTGCCAGTGCAGCAGCTGGTGAAAGACGGTCTCGTCCACGAAGGCCGCCACCCCGACACCTATCAGGACCCCCGACCAGATGGAGCGGCGGGTCGCGATGGCGGGCGTGTCCACAGCCGGCTCCCTCGGGCAGGAGGCAGGCCGGTGCTGGGCCGCCCTCAGGGTAACGCCGGCTGCTCCCAGCGCGTGACTGTGCCGTCTGCTCACACTGTCCCAGCGCGTGACTAGGCTGCATCGAGGGCCGCCGAAGAAACGCGAGCCCGACCTCGGTTGGGACGGACCAGCCGACCGCGCAGTGCCGTAAGCCGATCCGGGGATGTACATGACACAGGCGACACCGTTGACCTCGTCGACGCTCGAGCAGTTCGCTGCCCAGGTTCCGGTTCCCGGCTACGACCGCGCCGCGGTGAGCGTCGGCATCGTCCACTTCGGTGTCGGCGGCTTTCACCGCGCGCACGAGGCGATGTACCTCGACCGCCTGATGAACCAGGGCGAGGCCCTGGACTGGGGCATCTGCGGCGTCGGTGTGCTGGCCGGCGACAAGCGCATGGAAGAGGTCCTCAGCAGCCAGGACGGCCTGTACACCCTGATCGCCAAGCACCCGGACGGAACGCTCGAACCACGCGTGATCGGCTCCATCGTCCGGTACCTGTTCGCGCCTGAGGACCCGGAGGCGGTGCTGGATGTGCTCACCGACGAGCGCACCCGGATCGTCTCGCTGACGGTCACCGAGGGCGGCTACAACTTCAACCCGGTCACCGGGGAGTTCGACGAGACGAATCCGGGTGTCGCCGCGGATCTCGTGCCCGGCGCCCTTCCGAGCACCGTGTTCGGTTTCGTCGTCGAGGCGCTGCGCCGCCGGCGCGCTTCGGGAACGGCGCCGTTCGCGGTCATGTCGTGCGACAACATCCAGGGCAACGGCGCGGTCGCGCGGTCCATGTTCAGCGCGTTCGCCGACCTCAAGGACACGGAGCTGGGTAAATGGCTGCGGACCGAGGTGGCCTTTCCGAACTCCATGGTCGACCGGATCACGCCCGTCACGGCTGAGCACGACCGGGCACTGCTGGCCGAGCGCTACGGGATCAACGACCAGTGGCCGGTGGTGTGCGAGCCGTTCACCCAGTGGGTGCTGGAAGACCACTTTCCCGGCGGCCGGCCGCGCTGGGAGGACGCCGGTGTCCAGGTGGTCACCGATGTCGAGCCCTACGAACTGATGAAGCTGCGGCTGCTCAATGCCAGCCACCAGGCCATGTGTTATTCGGGCTACCTCACCGGTTACCGCTACGCCCACGAGGTTGCCGCCGACCCGGTCTTCGTCGAGTTCCTGCTGCGCTACATGCGCACCGAGGCGAGCCCGACGCTGGCCGAGGTGCCGGGGGTGGACCTGGCGGCCTACCAGCAGACCCTGCTCGAGCGCTTCGCCAATCCTGAGGTCCGCGACACCGTGGCGCGGCTGTGTGCCGAGAGCTCCGATCGGATTCCGAAATGGCTGGTGCCGGTCATCCGGGCCAACCTTGCCACCGGCGGCGACATCGCGTGCTCGGCGACGGTGGTGGCCAGTTGGGCCCGCTACGCCGAGGGGGTCGACGAGCAGGGTGGTGACATCGTCATCGTGGATCGGCTCCGAGACGAGCTGATGGACCTCGCCCGGAAGCAGCGGAGCCGTCCGCTGGCCTTCCTCGAGAACCCCGAGCTCTTCGGTGATCTGGCGGCCGACGAGCGTTTCGCCGCGGCCTATCTCGACGCGCTGACGTCCTTTCACGAGGTCGGCGCGCGCCGGACGTTGGAGAAGATCAACACCGCTGGCTGACCCCGGACGGGCTTGCGGCGTGACCTGCTGGAGCTGGCCCGTGCCGCGGCGGGTGTGGCCGTCGGAAGGGGGTTGGAGCAACTTGTGGTGGCAACCTGTGAGCTCCAGGCGGCGGCACCTGGAACTGCTGCTGGCAGGGCTTCGGCCAGCTGGCTTCGCCGGCTCAACGGAACTACGCGAGCAACCGCTGACGGACGAGCAGGCCCACCAGATCATGGTCGGCGTCCGCTGAGCGCTGAACCGGACGATTCTCGCTGGCGGGTTGTCGTACCCCGTTATTAGGCTTTCGCTTCATGACTGCTGCCCCGGGTTACCTGCGCTTTCCGCATATCGTCGGCGACCAGATCGTCTTCACCGCTGAGAACGACGTCTGGCTGGCTGACACCACCGGAGGCCGGGCCCATCGGCTGACGGCGGACGGGGTTCCGGTCAGCTCGCCGCGGCTCTCGCCCGACGGCGCGCAGGTCGCGTGGGTGTCCGAGCGAGCGGGTGAGCCCGAGGTCTTCGGAATGCCGACAGTTGGTGGCGAGCCCCGCCAGCTCACCTTCTTCGGCCAGCCCCGGACGCGGGTGCTGGGCTTCGACCGGGACGGCAGGCTCGTCGTCGTCTCCGATGCATACCAGCCTTTCCGCACGCATGCCTGGGCCTATGCCATCGATGTCCGCGAAGGCGCGGACGCCCGGCCGGAGCGCCTGCCCTACGGCTCGGTGAACTCGCTGACCGTCTCCGAAGCCGGCGCTGTGGTCCTCGGTACCGGCAGTGCGCAGGACTACGCGCACTGGAAGCGGTACCGCGGCGGGACAGCGAGCAGGCTGTGGCTGGACTCCGACGGCAGCGGGCAGTTCACCGAGCTGCTTGCTTCAATCCCCGGCCCGAAGATGGCACCGAATTGGACCGGGAACCGGCTCGCCCTTCTCAGCGACTTCGAAGGGCACGGCAACGTCTACTCGGTGGCGGCTGACGGTGGCGACCTGCGCCGGCACACCGACCACGAGGCCTTCTACGCCCGCCAGCTCAGCGGCGACGGCAGCCGGCTGATCTATCGCCACGCCGGTGACCTCTGGTTGCTCGACAGCCTCGACGCCGACTCCCGGCCGCGTCAGCTCGACATCTGGCTGGGCAGCCCGCGCGCCGGCCGTGCCGTCGCCCCGGTGAAGGCCGAGGACTTCCTCGGTGACCTGAGTGTCGACCGGACGGGTCGCGCCAGCGCGCTGGAGGTCCGCGGCAACATCGTGTGGCTGACCCACCGCAACGGCCCGGCCCGGACGGTGGCCTCGGTCGCCGGGGTCCGGCACCGGCTGCCCGTGGTGCTGGAGCCGAGCGCGCCCGACGCCGACCCGTCGGTGGCGTATGTGACCGGGGCGGAGGGACCGGACGCGCTCGAGATCGCGGCCCCCGACGGCTCCACCCGCCGTTTCGGCGCAGGCGAGATCGGCCGGGTGCTCGAACTGGTTGCCAGCCCGGACGGCAGCACCCTCGCGGTGGCCACCCACGACGGGCGGCTGCTCGCCATCTCGACCGCCGACGGCGGGATCCGGCAACTCGAGCGCAACGCCAGTGGCGATCCCAGTGGGCTCTCGTTCTCCCCGGACTCCAAGTGGCTGGCCTACTCCGCTCCGGAGGCAACGCGCGAGCTGCGCAGCATCCGGTTGGCCGAGCTGGCGACCGGGGCGGTGACCGCTGTCACCTCGCAGCGTTTCGAGGACACCAGCCCCACCTTCAGCGAGGACGGCAAGTACCTGACCTTCCTGTCCGCCCGCACCTTCGACCCGGTGTACGACGCCCACGTATTCGACCTGGCATTCCCGCTGGCCACCCGGCCGTACCTGGTCACCCTGGCCGCCGACACTCCGTCGCCGTTCGAGCCGGAACTGCACGGCCAGGCCGACCCCGACCCCGACACCGAGGCCGCGGCGCTAGCGACCGCCCAGCCGGAAACCGCCCCGGCCGATTCGGACAGTGCTCCGGCCACGACCGCCGCCGTCCGGGTAGACGTCGAGGGCATCGACGCGCGCGTCGTTCCCTTTCCGGTGGCGGCCGGTCGGCTGGATGAACTGCGGGCGGTCAAGGGTGGCGTGATCTGGCTGAACTCACCGATCACCGGCGAGCTCGGCGAGTCGCGCAACCCCGGGGATGAGACGCGCCCCTCACTCCAGCGCTGGGACTTCGGCAAGCGCAAGCTGGTCGAGTTGGCCGAGCGGGTCGACGCTGTCGAGGCGTCCGGCAACGGCACCAAACTGGTCGTGCGTGACGAGCACGCCCTGAAGCTCGTCCCTGCCTCGTCGAAGCCGGCGGAGGACGGGTTCGACACCGTCGAGATCGACCTCAGTCGCATCCAACTCACCGTCGACCCGCCCGCCGAGTGGCGGCAGATGCTCGACGAGACCGCGCGGCTGATGCGCGAGCACTACTGGATCGAGGACATGGCCGGCATCGCCTGGGATGCCGAGGTCGACAAGTACCGGCCGCTGCTGGACCGCGTCACCACCCGGGACGATGTGTCGGACCTGCTGTGGGAGGTCAACGGCGAGACGGGGTCCTCGCACGCCTACGAGTCCAAGCCGCCCGGTGAGAAGAATCCCCTGCTGAAACCTGCCTATCTGGGCGCCGACTTCGAGCGGGACGAGAACGGGCGCTGGGTGATCACGCGGATCGTGCCGGGCGACAACTCGGCCCGCAACGCCCGGTCGCCGCTCACCGCTCCGGGAGTAGCGGTCCATCCCGGTGACGCGATCCTGGCTGTAAACGGCCACCCGGTAGGCCCGAACGGGCCGGCGGAGTTACTGCGCGGAAGCGCCGACAAGGCGGTCGAACTGCGGGTGCAGACGCCCGACGGCGAACGCTCCACGGTGGTCATTCCCCTTGCCGACGAAGCGGATCTGCGCTATCTCGATTGCGTGGCGAGCCGGCGCGCCCAGGTGCACGCCCTCGGTGGTGGCCGCATCGGCTACGTCCACGTGCCGGACATGATGTCACGCGGCTGGGCGGCCTTCCACCGCGACCTGCGGGTCGAGATGGCCAAGGACGCCCTCGTGGTGGACACCCGCGAGAACGGCGGCGGTCACACGTCGCAACTCGTCATCGAGAAGCTCTCTCGCCGGGTGCTGGGCTATGACACCTCTCGCCACTACTCGACCACCTCCTATCCGGACAGTGCACCGCGCGGACCGCTGGTGTCGCTGGCCAACGAGTGGGCCGGCTCGGACGGCGACATCGTCAACGCCGCGTTCAAGGCGATGCGGCTGGGCCCGGTGATCGGCACCCGCACCTGGGGCGGCGTCATCGGCATCGACGGCAGGTACCAGCTCGTCGACGGCACCCGGGTCACCCAGCCCCGGTTCTCGTTCTGGTTCGAGGAGTTCGGCTGGAGTGTCGAGAACCATGGCGTGGACCCCGACCTGGTGGTGGAGCGGCCGCCGCAGGCCTGGGCCGCCGGCGAGGACCCGCAGCTGGAGGCCGGGGTCCGTTACCTGCTCGACGAACTGGCCGGCCGGCCGGCTCCCGCCCTGCCGGACGTCTCGCAGCGCCCGCTGCGGCGTGCCCCGGCGCTGCCTCCGCGCCCGTAAGCGCCCTGGCCGGCGCACGCTGATCACGCCGGGCCAGGCCCGGCGCCGGGAGGGCGCCCGCGAGAGTTGGTCATGCGGGCGCGCCGCGGCCGCTAGAATGATGTTATTCACCTTTGGCGCGGCTTCGACTCAGAGAAGCGCGCTGGGCTCGTTTCACAGATTGCCGCCGCGGCTGCACGCCGTCCGCGGATCGTCGAGACGTGCCATCAGTCTCGACGGGAAACTTTGTGACTTCGTATGCCCAGCGGCCTTCCGCTGGTTCGCGCTCCTCGCGCAATGACCTGCATTCCGGCGCAAGCCGCTACAGCAACTCCTCCAGCCGTCCCCGTGGCGGTTACTCCCGCGGCAACAGCAGCCGTCCCGCCAAGTCGGCCGAACGCGGCCCCTTCGACGACATTCCGCTGACCGTCCTCGACGCCGACAACCTGCCGAGCTTCGCCGAGCTGGGGCTGCCCCGCTCGCTGACCCAGGCGCTGGGCCGGGCCGGCATCGAGACCCCCTTCCCGGTTCAGGCCGCCACCATCCCCGACGCCCTCGCGGGCCGGGACGTGCTGGGCCGCGCCGCCACCGGTGCCGGCAAGACCCTCGCCTTCGGGCTGCCCATGATCGCCCGGCTCGAGGGTGACAAAGCCCGGCCTCGCCGTCCGCGCGGGCTGATCCTGGTCCCGACCCGGGAACTGGCCATGCAGGTCGTCGACAGCCTCGCGCCGCTGGCGCAGGCACGTGACCTGTCGCTGCGCCTGGTGGCCGGCGGGTTGCCGATCCACAAGCAGATGCAGGGACTGATCCGCGGCACCGACATCGTCGTCGCCACCCCGGGACGCCTGGTCGACCTCATCGAGCGTCGCGCCTGCGACCTGTCCGACGTGCAGGTCACCGTGCTGGACGAGGCCGACCACATGGCCGACCTCGGCTTCCTGCCGGTTGTGCGCAGCCTGCTCGACATGACCCCGGCCGGCGGCCAGCGGCTGCTGTTCTCGGCCACCCTGGACGGCGATGTCGCGAGCCTGGTCACCCAGTACCTGAGCGATCCGGCCATCAAGGCGCTCGCTTCACCCCGCGCCGCGGTGGACACCATGGACCACCACGTGTTCCGAGTGCCGGCCGGCCTCAAATGGCAGTTGATCACCCAGATCGCCGCCCGTGAGGGACGCACCATCCTCTTCGTCCGGACGAAGTTCGGCGCCGAGCGGCTGGCCGACAACCTGAACCGGGCCGGCGTGGCAGCCAGCGCGCTGCACGGTGGCCGCACCCAGGCCCAGCGCACCAAGGCGCTGAACGGCTTCAAGAACGGAACCGTCTCCGCGCTGGTCGCCACCGACGTCGCCGCGCGCGGCATCCACGTCGACGACGTGTCGCTGGTACTGCATGTCGACCCCCCGGCAGATTCCAAGGACTACCTGCACCGCTCCGGCCGCACGGCGCGCGCGGGTATGGCGGGCCTCGTCGTGAGCATCGTCACCCCGAACGAGGACCGAGCCGTCCGCAGCCTGCTGTCCGGTGCCGGGGTGCACGCCGAGCAGCGCGACACCATTCCTGGTGACCCCGCGATGGTCGCGCTCACCGGCGCGCGCGAACCGTCCGGAATCGCTCTCGTCGAGCCGACCGTACCGACCCGCAACCGCGACGGTGGCCGGCCCGAGCGGTCCTGGCGCGACCGCACCGGAGCCGAGCGCCAGCCGCGCCCGTCGTCCTGGCACGGCAGGTCCCGCACCGAGGCCGGCCGGCCGGCCGGGCGCTCCGCCTCGTCCACGCCGGCGGCACGCCGCTCGCACGGATAGCCGCTCGCCCGGATAGAGATGTGATGATGTGCGGTGATGACCACCGAGCAGTCCACACCTGAGCAGTCGCACGAGCGGCGCTCGGCGAGCTATCTCGCCGAGGCGTCCGGCGATCTGGTGGCGATGTCCTTTCCGGGCGCCCGCCGGGTTGCCGGCTGGCTGTTCTGGGTGGTCTTCCCAGCCCTGTGCCTGGCGGCACTCGTCCTCGCCGTCCTCAACGTCGCCCATCACGTGGGCAGCAAGCCGGACGGCATCCGGGGCTCGTTCGTCGTGGCGGCGCGCTCCTGCAGCCAGGGAATCTGCTCGTTCGGTGGATCGTTCACCAGTGACGACGGCAGGTTGAAGAACCTGCCGTTGCTGGGTGATCCGAGGTGGCACTCGACCGAGGTGCACCGGGTGGTCTTCGATCCCAAGAGTGTCGAGGTGACCGCACTGCCCGGTCACTGGGACCCGACCGGCTCGGTGATCGCCGGTGTCGGCGCCGCCACGTACCTGGGAGTGGTGGGCTACTTCGTCCGCGGCACCCGGCGAGGTAGGCGGGACTAGACCAAGATCCACCTGGACGTCGGCCAGGCCGAGCACCATTAGGCCGAGCACCATCAGGCCGAGCACCATCAGGCAGCACCATCAGGCCGAGCGTTCCCAGCAGTTGTCAGGCCCGCACCAACAGTGACCGGCTCCGTCGGTCGACGAACCGACCAGCCGGCGGACATCGTCCGCACGCAACGAGAGAAGAGTCATGTCCGACCACAGCGCTGCCGAGATCGGCAACGACACCATCCGCTCCTCGATCCGCAACGTGGCGATCGTCGCCCACGTCGACCACGGCAAGACCACGCTGGTGGACGCGATGTTGTGGCAGTCCGGCGCCTTCGGAGCCCACGACCACGTGGACGAGCGGGCGATGGACTCCAATGACCTCGAGCGCGAGAAGGGCATCACCATTCTCGCCAAGAACACCGCGGTCAACTACGTCTCGCCCGACGGCGAGAAGATGATCATCAACATCATCGACACCCCCGGCCACGCCGACTTCGGTGGCGAGGTCGAGCGCGGACTGTCCATGGTGGACGGCATCGTGCTGCTCGTCGACGCCTCCGAAGGCCCGCTGCCACAGACCCGGTTCGTGCTGCGCAAGGCGCTCGACGCGAAGATGCCGGTGATCCTGCTGATCAACAAGGTGGACCGTCCGGACGCCCGCATCGCCGAGGTGATCGACGAGACGTACGAGCTGTTCCTCGACCTCGACGCAGGAGAGGAGCAGATCGACTTCCCGATCGTCTACGCCTGCGCGCGTGATGGCAAGGCCTCGCTCAAGCGTCCCGAGGACGGCACCATGCCGGACTCCGCTGACCTGCAGCCGCTGTTCAGCACCATCCTCGAGACCATTCCCGCGCCGGCGTACCGCGAGGGCGCTCCGCTGCAGGCGCACGTCACCAACCTCGACGCCTCGCCGTTCCTCGGCCGCATCGCGCTGTGCCGGGTGTTCCAGGGCACCATCCGCAAGGGCCAGCAGGTCGCCTGGTGCCGTCACGACGGCACCATCTCCCAGGTCAAGATCACCGAGCTGCTGATGACCGAGGCACTGGAGCGCAAGCCGGCCGAGTCCGCCGGCCCCGGCGACATCATCGCGATCGCGGGCATTCCCGAGATCATGATCGGTGACACCCTCGCCGACCTGGAGAACCCGGTTCCGCTGCCGCTCATCACGGTGGACGAGCCGGCCATCTCGATGACCATCGGCACCAACACCTCGCCGCTGGCCGGCCGGGTGAAGGGCTCGAAGGTCACCGCCCGCCTGGTGAAGGACCGCCTCGACCGCGAACTGGTCGGCAACGTGTCGCTGCGCGTGCTCAACACCGAGCGCCCCGACGCCTGGGAGGTGCAGGGCCGTGGTGAGCTGGCGCTGGCCATCCTGGTGGAGCAGATGCGCCGTGAGGGCTTCGAGCTCACCGTGGGCAAGCCGCAGGTCGTCACCAAACTCATCAACGGCAAGGTGCACGAGCCGGTCGAGCGGCTGACCGTCGATGCGCCCGAGGAGTACCTCGGCGCCATCACCCAACTGCTGGCGGTCCGCAAGGGCCGGATGGAGACGATGACCAACCACGGCACCGGCTGGGTCCGGATGGAGTTCCTGGTGCCCTCGCGTGGCCTGATCGGCTTCCGCACCGAGTTCCTCACCGACACCCGCGGCACCGGCATCGTGCACCACGTCTTCGAGCGCTACGAGCCGTGGTTCGGCGAGTTGCGCACCCGTAGCTCGGGCTCGCTGGTGGCCGACCGGGCCGGCGTCGCGACGCCGTTCGCCATGATCAACCTGCAGGAGCGCGGCACGATGTTCGTCGAGCCGACGACCGAGGTGTACGAGGGCATGCTGGTCGGCGAGAACTCCCGCGCCGACGACATGGACGTCAACATCACCAAGGAGAAGAAGCTCACCAACATGCGGCAGTCGTCCTCGGACGAGTTCCAGCACCTGGTGCCGCCGCGCAAGCTGTCGCTGGAGCAGTCGCTGGAGTTCTGCCGCGAGGACGAGTGCGTCGAGGTCACCCCTGAGACGGTGCGGATCCGCAAGGTGATCCTGTCCCAGACCGACCGGGCACGCAGCCGCGGCAACCGCCTGAAGGCCGGAGTCTGAGCGACACCGCCGTCCGGTGCGGCCCGGGCGCGGCCTGACCTCCTCGTCAATCGTTACGGGAGGTCGGGCCGCGTAACGCGCGTACGGGTCTTATGGTGGGCCGGTGACCCCATCGGACAGACCCGCGCGCCTGGACGCGTTCGGAACCACCATCTTCGCCGAGATGTCGGCGCTCGCGGTGGCGACCGACAGCATCAACCTCGGCCAGGGCTTTCCCGATGTGGACGGGCCGTCGGCCATCCTGGAAGCTGCCGTTCGCGCGATCCGCGAGGGCCGCGGCAACCAGTACCCGCCCGGCCCGGGCATTCCGGAGTTGCGGCACGCCATCGCCGCCCACCAGCGGCAGCACTACGGGCTCGCCTTCGATCCGGACTCCGAGGTGCTCGTCACCGTCGGCGCCACCGAGGCCATCGCGGCCAGCATCCTGGGCCTCACCCAGCCCGGTGACGAGGTGGTGCTGTTCGAACCGTTCTACGACTCCTACCCGGCCTGCGTCGCCCTGGCCGGTGCCGAGCACCGAGCCGTGACACTGCGGCCCGAGCGCGGCGGCTGGACCTTCGACCAGGACGAGCTCCGCCAGGCCATCACCAGCGGGACGAGGATGATCCTGCTCAATACCCCGCACAATCCCACCGGCGCGGTGTTCGGCCGTGACGAGCTGAGTCGGATCGCCGAGGTGGCCATCGAGCATGACCTGATAGTGGTGGCTGACGAGGTCTACGAGCACCTCGTCTTCGAGGGTCAGCATGTGCCCATCGCGACCCTGCCGGGCATGGCCGAGCGGACCGTGACCATCTCCAGCGCGGGCAAGACCTTCAGCGTCACCGGGTGGAAGGTGGGTTGGGTCTGCGCGCCGGCCGGCCTGCTGGCCAAGGTGCGGTCGGTCAAGCAGTTCCTCACCTTCGTCGGCAGCGGCCCGTTCCAGTACGCGATCGCCGAGGCACTGCAGTGGCCAAGCGACTCCTACGTCGAGGTGGCTGCGACGCTGCGCGCCAAGCGAGACCTGTTCGTCAATGGCCTTGGCGAGCTGGGCTATTCGGTGCTGCCGCCGCAGGCCGGGTACTTCGCCACGATCGACGTCGGCGGCGACGCCGAAGCCTGGTGCCGGTCGCTTCCGGAACGGGCCGGGGTGGTGGCAATCCCGTCCCGGGTGTTCTACGACTCGGACATCGATCGCTACGTCCGGTTCGCGTTCTGTAAGAAAGTGGACGTGCTGGACGAGGCGCTGGCGCGGTTGGGCAAGATGTCCTCATGAAGATCGCAGCGATCCAGCACGACATCGCGTGGGAGGACGGCGCGGCCACCCGGCATCACCTGGTGCCGCTGATCGCCGAGGCGGTGGCTTCCGGGGCCGGTCTCGTCGTGGTTTCCGAGATGTACGCCACCGGCTTCTCCATGGAACCCGAGCGGGTCGCCGAGGAACCGGGCGGGCCGAACGAGGAGTTCCTGGTGCGGCAGGCTGCCGAGCACGGTGTCTGGATGATCGGCTCCATCGCCCAGTGGGCCGAGGCCGCCGATCAGGACGGGGCGCGCCGGCGGGCTGCCAACGTCGCGGTCGTCGCCGGTCCGGCCGGACAGCTGCACCGGTACGCCAAGATCCACCCGTTCAGCTACGCCGGCGAGCACGAGCGCTACCGGGCGGGCGAGAAGTTCCTGACGGTACCCATCGGCGACCTCAACGTCAGCGTCTTCATCTGCTATGACCTGCGCTTCGCTGACGAGTTCTGGGCACTGGCCGCGAACACCGACCTGTACGTCGTGGTTGCCAACTGGCCCGCTGCCCGGCGCGAACACTGGCGGACGCTGCTGCGCGCACGGGCGATCGAGAACCAGGCTTACGTCCTCGGCTGCAACCGGGTGGGTTCGGTGGACCGGCTGCACCACACGGGCGACTCCGCGATCATCGACCCGTTGGGCCGGACCCTCGTCGAGGCCAGTGAGGTCGAGTCCGTGCTGCGCGCCGAGGTGGACCCGGGCGAGGTTAAGCGGGTGCGGGACCGCTTCCCGTTCCTCGCCGATCGCCGATGACCGCGGCGCAATGACCGCTCGCCGGACCGCTCCCGCCTCGGGACGGGTATACCGCGTCGCTGAGTTGATCGACGCCGACCCCGATCGCGTGCGACAAGCGGTCCGCTCGCTGCCGGGCCGGGTGCGCCCGATCGTCGCCGAGGTGCCTGCCGGTGTGCTGCTCACCCTCGAGGTACGGATGCCGTGGTGGGACCGCAGAGCGCGGCGTACCGTGCTTGTCCGCTTGAGCCGAACGCTCCGGAACATCGAGCGCCGGACCCAACGCCGGACGGTGGTCGCGGCGGCCCTCATCGCTGACCGGAAGGTGCTGGTGGCGCAACGTGCCACGCCGCCCGAACTGGCAGGCCAGTGGGAGTTCCCAGGTGGCAAGGTCGAACGGGGCGAGACCCGCGCGGCAGCGCTGATCCGGGAGTGCTCCGAAGAGCTCGGTTGCCAGGTCGCGGTGGGATCGGAGCTCGGCCGCGGGCCGCTGGCGGATCGTGCGGAGCTCGTCCTGTTCCACGTGAGCTTGCTGCCGAGGTCGCCGATGCCCCGGGCGCTGGAACACCAGGAGGTTCGATGGCTCTCGGCGCAGGAGCTCGAAGGTCTTGACTGGGTAGGGACCAATGGTCGATATATGACCGAGGTGACAGCTCGGTTATAGCTGTCGGCTAAAGTCCGGCTCCATAGCGACGGTACGTCCGCGTCCCGTTCCCACAGTGAAACAACGACTGACCGCGCAGGGAATTCACAGATGCTGAAGTTTATTGCTCGCCGCTTCCTGAACTACCTGGTTCTGGTGTTCATAGCGACCAGCTTGGCTTACATCCTCGGCTCACTGACCTTGGATCCGCGTGCTCGCTACGAGGGCCGCAACCCGCCGATACCGGCAGCGGTGATCCACGAGAACCTGCAGCAGCGCAACGCCGACCCCGACACCCCGGTGCTGCAGCGTTACGGCCACTGGATCAAGGGCGTCGTACACGGTGACTTCGGCACCCAGATCGTCGGTGAGGACAAGGTGTCGAGCGAGATCGGCCGTCGGGCCGGTGTCAGCCTGCGGCTGCTGTTCTTCGGAACCGTCTTCGGCGCCGTCGGTGGCGTGCTGCTGGGCGTCTTCGGAGCGGTGCGGCAGCGAAAGCCATCCGACGTCGCCGGAACGGTGGTGTCCTACGTCTTGCTGGCCTCGCCCACGGTGGTGGTGATCATCGTGGTGCAGAGCATCTTCATCTGGATCTATCACAAGGGCGGCTCCGCCTGGCTCTTCCCGGCCACCGGTGAGTACAACTCCAACCTGCACGGGTTCGCCTTCTGGGCCAACCGCCTCAAGCGGCTGGTGATGCCCACGCTGGTGCTGGGCCTGTTCGGCGTCTCGTTCTTCAGCCGGTACCAGCGCAGCGCCATGCTGGACGTGCTCGGCAGCGACTTCCTGCGGACGGCCCGGGCCAAGGGCCTGACCCGGCAGAAGGCGCTCTTCAAGCACGGCGTTCGCACCGCGCTCATCCCGATCGTGACGTTCTTCGCCTACTCCTTCGGCCTGCTGCTGACCGGCTCGATCTTCGTCGAGAACCTGTTCGGCTGGCATGGCATGGGGGAGTACCTGGTCACCTCGGTCCAGTCGCACGACGTCAACGCCGTCGCCGGGGTGGCCTGCTTCACCGCGGTGCTGGTGTTGCTGTCCGGCCTGCTGTCCGACATCCTTTATGCCGCGCTCGATCCGCGCGTCCGGTCAAAGTAGGGGGTGCGGTCATGTCAATGTCGCCTCAGGAGATCTTCGAGGTCGCGCCACCATCGGTAGACGACCCTGATGCCACCACCCAGCACATCCGCGCGTCTGAATCGCTCAGCCGCGGCAAGCTGATCTTCAAGCGGTTCATGCGGCAGAAGGCCGGCGTGGCGGCGGTGGTCGTCCTCGTGCTGATCTTCTTGCTGGCCTACCTGGGCCCGTACCTCTCGCACTGGCAGTACAACGACTTCGACCAGGACAACATCCTGGCCGGACCGAACGGCAGCCACTTCTTCGGTGTCGACGACATCGGCCGCGACGTGTACGCGCGGACCCTCAAGGGCCTGCAGAAATCGCTGATCATCGGTCTCGTCGCCGCCCTGATCACCACGGGGATCGCCGCGGTCGCGGGCTCGGTCGCCGGTTACTTCGGCCGGTACGTCGACATCGGCGTGGTCTGGATCATCGACCTGCTACTGGTGCTGCCGAGCTTCCTGATCCTCGCGGTGCTGAGCCCGGTGCTGGCCGGGCACAGCTGGCTGTGGCTGGTCGCGTTGCTGTCGGTGTTCGGCTGGATGGTCACCGGCCGCGTGGTACGCGGCATGGCCATGAGCCTGAAGGAGCGGGAGTACGTCCAGGCGGCCAAGTTCATGGGCGTCAGCTCGTTCACCATCATCCGGCGCCATCTGGTGCCCAACATGGCGTCCCTGCTGATCGTAGACGTCACCATCAACGTCGGCGGCACCATTCTCGCCGAGACCGGCCTGAGCTTCTTCGGCTTCGGCGTGCAGCCGCCCGACGTCTCCCTCGGCACGGTGATCAGCGACTCCCAGCACCTGGCCACGACCTACCCGCATGTTTTCATGTTCGCCGGGCTCTTCCTGGTCCTCACGGTGCTCTGCGTGAGTGTGATCGGTGATGCGCTGCGTGATGCGATTGACCCCTCGTCAGGATCGAGCAAACTGTGACAACCCCCACCATCCCGCTGCTCGAGGTCCGCGACCTCAATGTCAGCTTCCGCAGTGAGGCCGGCCGGGTGCAGGCCGTGCGGGGCGTCTCGTACTCCGTCGAGCCGGGCGAGACACTGGCCATCGTCGGCGAATCGGGCTCCGGCAAGTCAGTGAGCTCGCTGGCTGTCATGGGGCTGCTGCCCTCGAATGCGCACGCCACCGGCACCATCAAGTTCAAGGGCGTCGACCTGCTCAGCCTGAACGACAAGCGGCTGTCCAAGCTGCGCGGCTCGGGCATCTCGATGGTGTTCCAGGACCCGCTGTCCGCGCTGACACCCGTCTACACGATCGGTGACCAGATCGCGGAGGCCGTCAGCATCCACCAGAACGTCTCCAAGGCGCAGGCGATGTCACGCGCGGTCGAGCTACTGGACCTGGTCGGCATCCCCAACCCCAAGCTGCGAGCCTCGTCGTTTCCGCACGAGTTCTCCGGCGGTATGCGCCAGCGCGCCATGATCGCGATGGCCATCGCCAACGATCCGGATCTGATCATCGCCGACGAGCCGACCACCGCGCTGGACGTCACCATCCAGGCTCAGGTGCTCGATGTGCTGCGCAAGGCCAAAGAGGTCACCAACGCCGCCACCGTGCTGATCACCCACGACCTGGGCGTGGTGGCGGGCTTCGCAAACCGGGTGATGGTGATGTACGCCGGCAAGGCCGTCGAGCTGGCCGGAGTCGACGACATCTTCTACCAGCCCCGGATGCCGTACACCATGGGGCTGCTCGGATCGATTCCCCGAATGGACGTGGAAGAGAAAGAGCCGCTGATCCCCATCGAGGGCACCCCGCCGTCGTTGGTGAACCTGCCGGTCGGCTGCCCCTTCGCGACCCGCTGCCCGCTGGTGATCGAGCAGTGCCGGGCGGTGGAGCCCATGCTGGACCCGACCGACCGGCCTCACCACGTCGCCGCCTGCCACCGCAGCCTGGAGATCGCGCAGAACCGGTGGAGCGCCGAGGACGTGTTCGTCCGTCCGGAGCTTCCGACGGAGGTTGCCATCCGGGCGCCTCGGGAGGAGCGCGACGTGGTGCTGAGCCTGGACAACCTGCACCGGGCGTTCCCGATCCGTAAGGGCTCGGTGATCCGCCGGACGGTCGGCAGCGTCCGGGCGGTCGACGGCGTCTCGCTGGAGATCAGGCAGGGAGAAACGCTCGGCCTGGTCGGTGAGTCCGGCTGCGGCAAGACCACCACGATCATGGAGATCATGAACCTGCTGAAGCCTCAGCAGGGCAAGATCGTGGTGCTGGGCAAGGAGACCGACCACCTCAAGGGCGAGGACCGCCGCAGGATGCGCGCGGACCTGTCCATCGTCTTCCAGGACCCGATGGCCTCATTGGACCCGCGGATGCCGATCGGCGACATCCTCGCCGAGCCGATGTGGGTGCAGAAGTTTCGCGAGGAGCGGATCAAGGCCCGCACCGCCGAGCTGCTCAAGTTGGTTGGCCTCAGCCCCGAGCACGCCAGCCGCTACCCGGCGGAGTTCTCCGGTGGCCAGCGCCAGCGCATCGGCATCGCCCGGGCGCTGGCGCTGGACCCCAAGGTCATCGTGCTGGACGAGCCGGTCTCTGCCCTGGACGTCTCGATCCAGGCCGGCGTCATCAACCTGCTGGACGAGCTGAAGCTCAAGATGGGGCTGAGCTACCTGTTCGTGGCCCACGACCTCTCCGTCGTGCGCCACATCGCCGACCGAGTGGCGGTCATGTACCTGGGTCGCATCGTCGAGATCGGCAGCACCCGCGATATCTTCGCCGCGCCGTCGCATCCCTACACTCAGGCGCTGCTGTCGGCCATCCCGCTGCCGGACCCCGAGAAGGAGCGCACCCGCAAGCGCATCCTGCTCACCGGTGACCTTCCCAGCCCCGCCGACATCCCCAGCGGATGCCGGTTCTCGTCCCGCTGCTTCGTCTTTGCCGAGCACCTCAATGCCGAAGAACGGGCGAAGTGCAAGAACGAGGATCCCGATTTATACGGTTTGGACAGGGACCACCAGGCCGCCTGTCACTTTGCTAAAGTTCGCGAGGTCGTGTGACACCACTGGGCTGTGTCAGCAGCATTTCGGAGGGTTCGGTTTGCTCTCTAGTGCATACCGATTCAGCAACGGCTATGGCCCTGCGGCTTTCAAGTGCGTAGCAAGTACCAAGAACTACGACATATTTCGTGGGTCAGCGAATCGAATTTTTCTGAGGAGGAAGTGTGAGGGTTTTAGGCAAGGTGGGCATCGCGACTGTCGTCGCGGCGTCCCTGGCCCTGACCGCCTGTGGGGGCTCGAGCAAATCGGGTACCGGCAGCAGCAATAATTCCGGCAAGAAGGCCCAGGCGGTCTCGACCGCCAATGACGTGAACCCGATGGCCTACGACCAGGTGCCGGCCGGCGGAACACTGCGCTGGCCGATCGACAGCTATCCTGCGAACTTCAACATCAACGAGATCGACGGCAACGAGAACGGCATCAACGAGCTGATGTGGTCGACGCTGCCGTTCGTGTGGCACTTCGACGCGGGCAGCAAGCCGATACTGGACACCGATGTGGTGGACAAGGCGGAGCAGACCTCCACCAGCCCGCAGACCATCGAGTACCACATCAACCCGAAGGCCGTCTGGAGTGATGGCAGCCCCATCACGTACAAGGACTTCGCGGGCCTGTGGAAGGCGCTGAACGGCAAGAACAAGGCCTACAAGGCGGCCAGCACGAACGGCTACGAGCAGATCGGCAGTGTCGAGAAGGGCGCGACCGACCAGGACGTCAAGATCACCTTCAAGGCCGCCTACCCGGATTGGAAGTCGCTGTTCAGTCCGCTGCTGCCGGCGAGCCTGAACGAGACTCCCGCCTCGTTCAACAGCAGCTGGGTCAACGGGCCGACGCTCTCGGGTGGGCCTTTCAAGGTCGCGACGATGGACAAGACCGCCAAGACGATCACGGTCGTACGCAACGACAAGTGGTGGGGTCCCAAGGCAAAGCTGGACAAGATCCAGTACATCGTGCTGGACCAGTCCGCGCAGGCCAAGGCGCTGCAGTCCGACCAGGTCGACTTCATCGACATCGGCTCCAACGTCGCCAGCTATGCGACCGTCAAGGCGACTCCGGGCGTCTCGATCCACAAGGCCGGTGGCCCCAACTGGCGCCACATCGACCTCGGCAGCACCGGTCCGATGGCGGACGTCAAGGTGCGCCAGGCCGTCATGCTGAGCATCAACCGGGCCGGTGACGCCAAGACCCTGCTCAGCCCACTGGACTGGCCGGCAACCGTGCTGGACAGCCACATCTGGATGAACAACCAGAGCCAGTACAAGTCGACCTGTGGCGACTTCTGCAAGCAGGACACCGCCAAGGCGGACACTCTGCTCGAGTCGGCCGGCTACAAGAAGGGCGCGGACGGCTTCTACGCCAAGAACGGCAAGGTCCTCAACCTGACGTTCGTCATCCCCGACGGCGTGAAGACCTCCTCCGACGAGGCCGCGCTGCAGCAGAAGGCGCTGCAGACCGCGGGCATCAAAGTGACGATCAAGTCGGTCCCGTCGGACCCGTTCTTCCCCGAGTACGTCGAGGTGGGCAAGTTCGACCTGACGATTTTCAGCTGGATCGGCACGCCGTTCCCGATCTCGTCGAACCAGTCGATCTACACCTCCACCGGCGGCCAGAACTACGCCAAGATCGGCTCGCCGGAACTCGACGCCCTGTACCAGAAGGCCGTCACCGAGCTTGATCCGACGAAGGCCACCGACCTCACCTACCAGATCGACCAGAAGATCTGGGAAGAGGGCCACTCGGTGGCGCTGTACCAGCGCCCCGACCTGGTGGCGTCGAAGTCCAACCTCGTCAACCTGGGCTCATTCGGCTTCGCCGACCGGGTGTACGAGAACATCGGCTTCAAGAAGTAGACAAAGGCTTCATATAACTCGAATGCGGGTTATTGAGGGTTGGTAAGTCTCGCCGGAGGGCGGGGGTGTGCACCGTAACGATTGATGCAGACCCCCGTCTTCTCGCGAGCGGCGCCAGGGCGTTTTGGGCTAGTGTCCGGAACCGCTGGCCGCATTTGCATCACGATCTGACCGCAAGCGTGCCACCGTATTCACGACGTAACCCGCGACCCATAACGTTGCCGGTTGGCGGAAACCGCGTAGCGCGGGTTCCGCGAAGAGAAGGAGGCCGTCCGCCCGATGTCGCTGTCCCAAGGTGAACTAGAAGTCGCCACCACCGAGTTGGCGACCGCACCGGCTGAGGAAGCAATCCAGGGCCGGTCGCTGCGCCAGATCGCCTGGCGACGGCTCAAGCAGGACAAGGTCGCGATGGCCGGCGGCGTGGGCATCGTCGTCATCACCCTGGTTGCGGTCTTCTCCTCGGTGCTGGTCAAGCTCTACGGCCAGCCGCCGGGCAAGTTCAACTCCAACCTCACCAGCATCGACACCAACATGCCGATGGGCGCCCTCGGCGGCGCGTCCTCGAGCCACTGGCTGGGTATCGAGCCGGTGAACGGCCGCGACATCCTGTCCCGCCTGATCGCAGGCTCGCGAACCTCGCTGATGATCGCGGTGTCCGCCATGATCCTGTCGCTGATTCTCGGCCTGAGCGCCGGCATCCTCGCCGGCTACTACCGCGGAATCGTCGACGCCGTGATCGCCCGCGTGCTCGACGTCCTGCTGGCCTTCCCCACTCTGCTGTTCGCGCTGGCCCTGCTGGCCATCTTCGGCCAGTCGTCGGGGTTCCTGGGCATGACCGGGCAGACGCTCAACTTCGCGGTCGTCATCTTCGTTCTCGGCTTCTTCGGCTTCGCCTACCTGGGACGGATCGTGCGCGGCCAGGTGCTCTCGCTGCGCGAGAAGGAGTTCGTGGACGCCGCGCGGAGCCTGGGTGCCAGTGACTGGCGCATCATCACCCGCGAGATCCTGCCGAACCTGGTCGGCCCGGTGCTGGTGTGGGTGACGCTGACCATCCCGACCTACATCCTCGGCGAGGCGGGCCTGTCCTTTCTCGGAGTCGGTGTCCAGGAGCCGACCGCGTCCTGGGGGAAGATGCTCTCCGACGCCGGCGGCTTCTTCCAGATCGACGTGATGTACCTGGTCTGGCCCGGCCTCGCGTTGTTCCTGACCGTGCTGTCGTTCAACCTGTTCGGCGACGGGCTGCGCGACGCACTCGACCCGAAGTCGACTCGATAACCGAGTCGGCCTCACCGCAGTAGCCCTCGGCGTCGTACGGGGGGGATCCACAACGGCACCTGCCGTAGCCGGCCGTGACAGGCCGGCAAGAAGTTCCGATCGCCTAGGAGGATGAGAGAAACCAATGCTGAGAAAAAGGAGAGTCGCATTCGCGGCGGGCCTGACGGCCGTCGCGGCGATGGTCGTCACCGCATGCGGTGGTGGCAGTTCGAACAACACCGGCGGCTCCAAGAGCAGCGCGAGCAATGCCAATGGAGGCAATGTCGGGGTTGCCCCGGCGTTCAACGCCGCCACGATCGGCTTCGTCAACAAGGGTGACAAGGCGGGCGGCAGCCTCAACCTGGTGGCCACGGGTGACTGTGACTCGTGGGACCCGGCCAACACCTACTACGCCTGGTGCTGGAACATGCAGCGGCTGTTCACCCGTACGCTCGTCGGCTACTCCTCGATTCCCGGTGCCAACAACATCGCCATCGAGGGTGACCTCGCCACCGGGCTGGGCCAGCACAACGCCGACTTCACCCAGTGGACGTACAAGCTCAAGAGCGGCGTGAAGTGGGAGAACGGCACCCCCGTCACGAGCAAGGAAGTCAAGTACGGCATCGAGCGCGTCTTCGCCACCGACATCTTCAGCCAGGGACCGGCCTCGTATTATCTGACGCTGCTGAGCCCGGTCGACGCCAAGGGCAACCCGACATACCAGGGCCCGTACAAGGACAAGACCGGTGGCCTCGCCAGCATCACCACGCCGGACGACAACACCATCAGCTTCAAGCTGAACTCGTCCACCCCGGACTTCGACTACCTGATGACGCTGCCGGCTTCGGCGCCGGTTCCGCTGAAGGAGAACGGCGCCTTCACCGGCTCGAAGTACACGCTGCACCCGCTGTCGAACGGTCCGTACAAGTTCTCCAGCTACACGCCGGAGCAGAAGGTCGTCTGGGTTCGTAACAGCCAGTGGAGCCAGGACACCGACAAGATCCGCAAGCCGCTTGCCGACAAGATCACGTTGAACATCAACACCAACGCTGACGACAACGACAAGCAGTTGCAGGCCGGCACCGCCGACGCGATCGCCGACAACGGCGTGGCACCGGCGTTCCAGACGGCCATCGTCTCGAACCCGAAGCTGAAGGTGAACGCCGATGACCCGGTGTCCTCGTTCACCCGGTACTTCGACCTCTTCTCCAAGGTCAAGCCGCTGGACAACGTGCACTGCCGGCGCGCGGTCTTCTACGCGATGAACAAGTCCGACCTGCAGCGCGCCCGCGGTGGGAGCTACGGTGGCGACATCGCCAACACGATGGCTCAGCCCACCGTTCCGGGTCATGACCCGAACGCCAATCCGTACCCGACGGGGCCGGACAACACCGGGGACCTGACCAAGGCCAAGGACGAGCTCAAGCAGTGCGGCCAGCCCAACGGCTTCAGCACCAAGGAAGCCTTCACCAACACGGGGCGCGGCCCGGCGGTCTTCAGCGCCTCGCAGCAGGCTTTGGCCCGGGTCGGCATCAAGCTGACCGCGGCTCCGCACGCCCAGTCCGGCTACTACGGTGGCTACATCGGCAAGCCCGAGACGGTCAAGAGCGTCGGCATCGGCATCGCGCAGGCCGGTTGGGGTGCCGACTACCCGACGGGTGGCGGCTACTGGACCTCCATCGTGGCCAGCAACGCTCCTCCCGGTGGCGGTAACTACAACCAGGTGAACAACCCGAAGATCGACGCGGCCCTGAAAGAGGCGGCCAAGAGCACCGGGCGTCACGACGACCTGTTCAAGCAGCTCGACGCCAACCTGATGCAGGACGCGACGAACCTTCCGTTCGTGTACGACAAGACGCTGTACTACCGCAACCCGCGGCTGACCAACGTGCGGAACAACTTCGCACTCGGGTCGTACTACGACTTCGTCAACATCGGGACGAGCGACGGCAAGTAACGTCTCGTTCCACGCAGTACCGCTCTTCGGCTGACTAGAGAGGTGACCGGTCCGGTGGCCGGCTCGAAGCGATTCGAGCCGGCCACCGGCACCCAAACACGATGATCAGATACATCATTCGCCGTTCACTGGGCGGCGTGCTGGTGCTGTTCGTGACCAGCTTCGTGACGTTCTTCATCTTCCAGGTAGGACCGCGGGTGGCACACGTGTCGCCGGCGCTTTTCTATGTCGGCAAGATCCCGCCGACGGCAGCGGGCCAGAAGCTGATCGAGCACCGCTTCGGCTTCGACCTGCCCATCTGGAAGCAGTACTTCAACTGGGCGGGCGGGATTCTCTTCGGTCGCGACCTCGGGGACGGCACCGGGGCGACCGTGCACTGCGCGGCACCGTGCCTGGGCTACTCGTTCCGGCTTCAGCTTCCGGTCACGCACATGATCTGGACCGCGCTGCCCGTCGAACTGAGCCTGGCGGCGGGTGCCGCGATCCTGTGGCTGCTCGGCGGCCTCGCCGTCGGATCGCTGTCCGCCCTGAAGCGGGGCTCCGTCTTCGACCGCAGCGCCATGACGATGGCGCTCGCCGCCGTGTCACTGCCCATCTTCTTCACCGGCCCGATCCTGCTGCTGATCTTCAAGTACAAGCTGAAGTTGTTGACGAACACCGGCTATGCCTCGCCGTTCACCGATCCGGTGCAGTGGTTCAAGTCGATGGTGCTCGCCTGGATCGCGCTGGCCTTCATCTACGCGGCGCTCTACGCCCGGCTGACCCGGGCCAACATGCTCGAGACCATGAGCGAGGACTACATCCGGACGGCGCGGGCGAAGGGCCTGCCGCGTCGTACTGTGGTGGTCAAGCACGGTCTTCGAGCGGCTCTGACTCCGATCGTCACCATCTTCGGCCTGGACATCGGGCAGCTGGTCGGCAGCGCGGTGATCACGGAGCAGGTGTTCAACCTGCGAGGGCTCGGGCTGATCTCGATCCAGGCCATCAACAGCCAGGATCTGCCGGTGATTCTGGGGGTGACGATCGTTGCTACGTTCGCGGTCGTCTTCGCCAACATCCTGGTCGACATCGCGTACGGCTTCGTTGACCCGCGCGTGAGCTACAGCTAGAGACCGGAGACATCCACCCGTGAGTGCACAGTCCCTCGACCTGCGAGTCGACGAGCCCACCCCCCATGACGCGTACCTCTCGGTGCGGAACCTGCGGGTGCATTTCCCGACCGCCGACGGCCTGGTCAAGAGCGTGGACGGGCTGTCCTTCGACGTCCGCCGCGGCGAGATCCTCGGCATCGTCGGGGAGTCGGGCTCCGGCAAGTCGGTGACCTCGCAGGCGATCCTCGGACTGCACAAGGGGTCGCGAGCCCGGATCACCGGCGAGGTCTGGCTGGACGGCAAGGAGCTCGTCAGCGCCTCGGAAGAAGAGATGCGCGCCCTGCGTGGCGACAAGATGGCTATGATTTTCCAGGACCCGCTGTCGGCGCTGCACCCGTTCTACCGGGTCGGTGACCAGATCACCGAGGCCTATCGCGTGCACAACCACGTCTCGAAGGCGGTCGCGCGCAAGCGAGCCATCGAGATGCTCGACCGGGTCGGCATCCCCAACCCCGACAAGCGATTCAGCGACTACCCGCACCAGTTCTCCGGCGGTATGCGTCAACGCGCGATGATCGCGATGGCGCTGGTCTGCGATCCCACCCTGCTGATCGCCGACGAGCCGACCACAGCCCTGGACGTCACGGTGCAGGCCCAGATCCTGGACCTGATGAAGAGCCTGCAGACGGAGTTCAACTCCGCCATCATCCTGATCACCCACGACCTGGGCGTGGTCGCCGAGACCTGTGACCACGTGGTGGTCATGTACGGCGGCCAGTGCGTCGAGGCCGGCACGGTGAACGATCTGTTCTACGAGCCCGAGATGCCGTACGCGTGGGGCCTGCTGACCTCGATGCCGCGTCTGGACCGGACCCGGCAGGACCGGCTGCAGCCGATCCCCGGCCAGCCGCCGTCGCTGATCCAGGTTCCGTCCGGCTGCGTCTTCAACCCCCGCTGCCAGTACCGCAACCACGTCGAGGGCGACCGGTGCCGGACCGAGCACCCGGAACTGCTGATCACCTCGGGCGGCTCCGCCGGCCACTCCGTGCGCTGCCACATCCAGCCTGATGAACGCCGTCGGTTGTGGGCCGACGAGATCCAGCCCACGCTGTAGTCGACGAGGAGACCTTCGCTATATGAGCACCGCTGCCGAACTTCCCGAGCAGGGAACCACCAGCACGGCAACCACCAGCACGGCAACCACCAGCCCGGGCGGCATCAGCCCCGCTGCCGATGACGCCGACGCGCTGCTGCGCGTCAACAACGTCAGCAAGCACTTCCCGATCAAGCAGGGCATCCTGATCCAGCGCCAGGTCGGTGCGGTCAAGGCCGTCGACGGAGTCTCCTTCGCCGTCCGTGCCGGTGAAACCCTCGGTCTGGTGGGTGAGTCGGGCTGCGGCAAGTCGACCACCGGGCGAGTCGTCACCAAGCTGCTGGAGCCGACGGCCGGTGAGATCTATTTCGGTGGCCGTGACATCGCCAAGTTGAGCCGCGGTGAGATGCGCTCGCTGCGGACCGACATCCAGATGATCTTCCAGGACCCGTACTCGTCACTGAACCCGCGGCACACCATCGGCACCATCGTCGGGGCGCCGTTCCACATCCAGAACACCAAGACGGAGCGGGGCATCAAGGCCGAGGTCCAGAGCCTGATGGAACGGGTGGGCCTGAACCCCGAGCACTACAACCGGTACCCGCACGAGTTCTCCGGCGGCCAGCGCCAGCGCATCGGCATCGCCCGCGCGGTGGCCCTGCGTCCGAAGCTGATCGTCTGCGACGAGCCGGTGTCCGCGCTCGACGTGTCGATCCAGGCCCAGGTCGTCAACCTGCTCGAAGACCTGCAGAGCGAGTTCGGCCTCGCCTACATCTTCGTGGCTCACGACCTGTCCGTGGTGCGCCACATCGCCGACCGGGTCGCGGTGATGTACCTCGGCAAGATCATGGAGCTCACCGACCGCGACAGCCTGTACACCACGCCGGTGCACCCGTACACGCACTCGCTGATGTCCGCGGTCCCGGTGCCGGACCCGAAGAAGGAGAACCGGCGCGAGCGGGTGCTGCTGATCGGTGACCTGCCGAGCCCGATCAACCCGCCGTCGGGCTGCGTCTTCCACACCCGCTGCCCGAAGTTCCGCACCGCCCTGTCCGAGAGCGAGCGGCAACGCTGCGTCAGCGACGTGCCGGCACTCGAGATCAAACGTCCCGCGCACTTCGCTGCCTGCCACTTCCCCGAGGTGCGGGCCGACATCGCGGCTGCCGAAGATGGTGTCGCCGACCGGAACCTCGCTCCGACGGACTAGCCGCAGCGCCTCGTGCCGTCCGGTGGGCATCACGTGCCGCGTTCGGTGCGCACGGTGCCGGCGGTAGGTTTGGGGCTGTGACTGAAACCCAGCCGGACGACGCGGGCCGCCGTCTTCTGCTCGTGCATGCCCACCCCGACGACGAGACCATCGGCACCGGCGCGACCATGGCACGCTACGTGGCCGAAGGCGCGCAGGTCACCCTGGTCACCTGCACCCTCGGCGAGGAGGGCGAGGTGCTGGTTCCGGCCCTGGCCCAGCTCGCCGCCGACCAAGCCGACCAGCTCGGTGGCTGGCGGATCGCGGAGCTCAACGCGGCGATGGCTGAGCTGGGCGTGACGGACCGCAGGTTCCTCGGTGGCGCCGGGCGGTTTCGCGACAGCGGCATGATGGGAACCCCGGCGAACAGCAGGGAGCGCGCGTTCTGGCGCGCCGATACCGACCGGACGGTATTCGCTGCCGCGGTGGCCGAGCTGGTCGCGGTCGTCCGCGAGGTGTGCCCGCAGGTCGTCGTGACCTACGACGACTTCGGCGGCTACGGCCATCCCGACCACATCATGGCGCACCGGGTCGCCACCGCGGCTGTGCGGGCCGCCGGTGACGCGGCGTACTCACCGTTCGCCGACGAAACCCCCGCCCGCGCATCAGACTCTGTTCCGTGGCGGGTGTCGAAGCTCTATTGGACGGCGATGCCCCGGTCGGTGATGGCTGAGCAGCTGGCCGCTGTTCGCAGCGCGGCAGGCGAGGTGCCCTTCGCTGCCGAGACCGTCGATGACCTGCCGTTCGTGGTGGCGGACGAGCTGGTGACCACCAGGCTGGACTGCTCCGACTTCGGCGACGCCAAGGCCCGGGCGATGGCCGCGCACGCCACTCAGATCACCGTGGACGGCCCGTTCTTCGCGCTGTCCGACAACCTCGGCCGCAGGGTGGCGACAACGGAGTACTTCCGGCTGAGAGTGGGCGAGCTGGGGGAACTGGACCAGGACGGTCACGAGACGGACCTGTTCGCCGGCCTGGGCCTGGACGGTCGGGCGGCGGCCGAGTGAGCCACCCATGGGCGGCTCGAGAGTCAGTCGGCGCGGTGCCGCGGCAGCCGGCCGGCCGGAGGATTCACCCCGCGCTGCTGGCGCTCGGCTACCTGGTCTTCGCGCTCGCGGGAATGCTCACGGCGGCGATCGAGGTGCTGCTGGTGCCGTCGCGGCTGGGCGTCACGCTGGTTCCGATCGCGCCGGTGCTGGCGGTGCTCAGCAACATCGCCCTGCCGGCGATCTCTCGCGGCCTCACCGACAGCCGGCTCTCGGTGGCTCCGCCGGTGGTCGGCTGGATCGTCACCGCGCTGCTGCTCGCAAGTTCCACGCCCGAAGGGGACGTCCTGCTGCCCGCCGGGGGCGAGTCCTACATCTCTTACTCGCTGCTGGCGCTGGGCTTGCTGACCGGCGTTGTCATGGTGCTGATCTCGAACGGCCCGATGGCCTGGACCGGTTCCTGGCTCAGGACCCGGTGGGCTCGGCTGCTCCCGGCTCGATCCGGTAGTGATAGCGGTGGTGCTCGGTGAAGCCCAGCCGCTGGTAGAGCGCGGTGGCCGGGGTGTTCGCCGAGTCCAGCTGCAGGTAGCAGCGGCTCGCGCCCTCGCCACCGGCCCAGGACTGCAGTGCGAGCATCAGGTCGGTGGCCACGCCGGCGCGGCGGTGCTCCGGCGCCACCTCGACCGCAGTCACCCCCAGCCAGCCCTCGTCCACGGTTCCCCGGGCGATGCCGACGACCCGGCCATCGCGGGTGACGGCGGCGAAGCGCACCCGGTCGTGTCTGGTCAGCAGTTCGATCGCGTGCCCCGGCAGCCGGCCGCCGCGGTAGTGGTAGGCCGCCAGCCACTCCGGGGAGGGCTCGGCGTGCAACTCTGCCGTGCTCGCGAGGGTCTCGTCCGGCCACCGCTGGGTAAGCGAGCGGGTCAGCATGATCGTCGGACGCTCGATCCGCCAGCAGCGTCCCGCCAGCTCGGCGTCCAGCAGGCCCCTGGCGGGCAACGGCAGCTGCACCTGTAGCGGCAACCCCCGCTCGGCGTAGAACCGGCCGGCCTCCGCCAACAGCTCGGCCACCGGCCGGCCCGGCGTACGCAGCGGCAGCACCGAGTTCGCCCGGCCCGTCCAGCCGCGATCGGCATGCAGCTCCCAGCCGTCGAGGTCGGTGACCTCCCGGGCACGCCAGCCGCGCCGGCTGATCCGCTCGAGTTCGAGGATCTCGCCGCGGTTCGCGGCCACCGCTCGGACGACGGCGATGTCGGAACGTCGCAGCGTGACCTGGCCGCGGCGTGCGGACACCGTGGCGGTGTCGTCCTCGACCGAGATCAGCTCACCGACCACGTCCGAGAACGCCGGGCCGGCCGTCGCGGCGGTACGGCGGTAGCGCAGCACGACCCGCTGACCCACAAGACTGTCCAGGAGCATGACCGGCATACTATTCAGCAACGCGGAAAACAGCGCCGAGCCGATGGCAGCAGCAGCCGTACCAGCAGTAACCCGTACCTGGAGGATTTTTCAGTGACCTACGTGATCGCCGAGCCGTGCGTCGACGTTCTGGACAAGGCGTGCATCGAGGAATGCCCGGTCGACTGCATCTACGAGGGTGGCCGGATGCTCTACATCCACCCGGACGAGTGCGTGGACTGCGGCGCGTGCGAGCCGGTCTGCCCCGTCGAGGCGATTTTCTACGAGGACGACCTGCCGGACAAGTGGCGCGAGTACACCCAGGCCAACGTGGACTTCTTCGATGACCTCGGCTCACCGGGCGGTGCCTCGAAGGTCGGCAGGACCGAGGCCGACCCGGCGTTCATCCTCGCGTTGCCGCCGCAGGCCGCCGAGCACTGAGCCGGCCGCCTCCGCTTCGTACGTCAGGCCAGCGCAGCCGCGTCAGGCCAGGTCAGTCGCGTCAGGCCAGCGTCGCGCTGACCTCGGTCGTCGGGTCGGCCGCGTGTGCCTTCCAGCCCTTGGTCCGGCTCCACCGCTTGCCCGAGTACGCGACGGAATCGATGCCGAGCCGGTCGGCATTGCAGACGAACCACGCCGCGGTGGCCCAGCCCGCACCGGGGACGGTAACGGTTTTTGCGCTGGCCTTCGGGGCGCTCACCGGAAGGTCCAGCTGGACAGCTTCGATCAGCTGGTTCGCGGTAGCCACCTTGCTCGGTTCGCCGAAATGACAGGACACGCCAGCCGGTGCGGTACCCATCAGGGCGTCGGTGATCGCGGTTGCCTCGGCCTCATGGCGGGCGTACGCCGCGCCGTCCGCTGAGATCTGCACGGTCTGGACCACCGCCGCCAGCGAGTCGTGCTGCCAGTCGGCCACCTTGACGACGGCATCGAGGAACTTGCCGGTGGCATAGCGGACGTCCGAGATCTGCTCGGCGGTACCCCAGCCCTGGGACGGCCGTTGCTGCAGGATGCCGACCGAGTCCCGGTCGCCCTCGCCCACGGGGAGGTTGCGCAGCTTGGATTCCTGCAGGGCCGCGCCGATGGTGAGTACGGCGGCACGTGCCGGAAGGCGTCGCCTGAGCACCACACCCGTCACCTCTGAGGCGATCGCGGCCTGTTCGGTATCGAGCGAGTACGACCCGAAGTCGCAACCATCGGCCCTCACCACCGTCTGCGCGGCGTGCCAGAGCAACCTGACGCCGAGGGCGATGCCCGCGAACGCCACGAGCACCACCAGCAGCGCGACGCCGACTCGACGCCTCGCGCCCGCCACCCGTCGCCGCTTCCGGTTCGCGCTCAGTTGGCGTGCAGCGCGGGGTTGAGGGCGATGCCCTCGCCCGTGCGTTGCCGGACCTCGAGCGAGCCGGTCACCGAGTTGTGCAGGAACAGCAGCCCTGACTGGCCGGAGAACTCGGCGGCCTTGCGCACGGTTCCGTCCGGCAGCACCAGCTTCGACCCAGCGGTGACGTACGCGCCGGCGGCGACCACGCAGTCATCGCCCAGCGAGATGCCGATTCCCGCGTTGGCGCCGATCAGGCACCGCTTGCCGACCGAGATCACCTCTTTGCCGCCGCCGGACAGAGTGCCCATGATGGATGCGCCGCCGCCGACGTCCGACCCGTCATCGACAACCACGCCGGCGGAGATACGCCCCTCCACCATGGAGTTGCCCAGCGTGCCGGCGTTGTAGTTCACGAAACCCTCGTGCATGACGGTCGTTCCCGGCGCGAGATGGGCGCCGAGCCGGACCCGGTCGGCGTCGGCGATCCGGACCCCGGCGGGCAGCACGTAGTCGACCATCCGCGGGAACTTGTCGACGCCGTACACGGTCACCGGCCCGCGGAGCCGCAGCGCCATCCGCACCCGCTCGAAGCCCTCCACGGAGCAGGGGCCGTAATTCGTCCAGACCACGTTGCTGAGTAGGCCGAAGATGCCGTTGAGGTTCAGCCCGCGCGGCTGCACCAGCCGATGCGACAGCAGGTGCAGCCGGAGGTACCCGTCGGCGGCGTCGCGCGGATCGGCGTCGAGATCGACAACCCGCCGGACGACCTCGGTACGGACGGCGCGCAACTGGTCGGTGCCGGCCAGGGCGTTGAGTTCGGGCGGTGCGCTACCGGTGGTGGCCGGCGCGCCGAGGCCGGGCGCGGGGTAGTAGACGTCGAGGGTCGTCCCATCGGCGGCGATGCTCGCCAGACCGAATCCGTACGCGGCACGGCTGTCTGCACTGTTGGTCACCGGACAACCCTAACGACCCGCTCACGGACTAGCGTCCTCGCCGTGGCACTTCCCTCAGCTCAGCACCCGAACTCCGCATCGCGGGCCGCTCCGGTGCGGCTCGACCTCAGCACGCCGGCCACCGAGCTCACCGCGGCCCTGGTGGACCTCGAGTCGGTATCCGGTAACGAGGCGGCCATCACCGACGCCGTGGAGACCGCGCTGCGCCGCTATCCGTCGCTGTCCGTCCAGCGGCTGGGCAATGTGGTGGTCGCCCGGACGGAGCTCGGCCGGTCCGAGCGGGTGGTCCTCGCCGGCCACCTGGACACCGTGCCGATCGCGGGCAACCTGCCGTCCACGGTGGTGGACGGCAGGCTGTTCGGCTGTGGAGCCTCGGACATGAAGTCCGGCGTCGCGCTGCAGCTGCGGGCAGCGCACCTGGTCGGCTCCGGTGCCCTGGAACCCGCTGTCGACCTGACCTGGTTCTTCTACGACTGCGAAGAGATCGAGGCCGAGCGCAACGGCCTGCGGCGGGTCGCGGCCGAGCATCCCGAGCTGCTGCGCGCCGACCTGGCGATCCTGCTGGAGGCGACCAACGGCGTGGTCGAGGGCGGGTGCCAGGGCACCATGCGGGCCGTCGTGAGCCTCACCGGCCGGCGCGCGCACAGTGCCCGATCCTGGCTCGGCGTCAACGCCATCCACCTGGCCGCACCGGTGCTGCGGCGGCTGGCTGACTACGCCCCGGCCGTGGTCGACGTCGAGGGGCTGACCTATCGCGAGGGACTGAACGCGGTCGCAATCTCGGGCGGGGTCGCGGGCAACGTGATTCCGGACGGCTGCCAGATCACCGTCAACTACCGCTTCGCCCCGGACAAGTCCGAGGCCGAGGCCGAGCGGCAGCTGCGCACGGTATTCGATGGTTTCGCGGTCGAGATCGTGGACTCGGCCCCCGCGGCCCGGCCCGGCCTGGACCAGCCGCTCGTACGGCGAGCGGTCGCTGCCTTCGGCGGCCAGGTCGAGGCAAAGCTGGGGTGGACGGACGTCGCCCGGTTCAGCGGCCTCGGAATTCCGGCGCTCAACTTCAGCCCCGGTGACCCGAACCTGGCCCATCGGGCGGACGAGTCGGTCGACCTGGCGCTGGTCGAGCGATCCGAGCGCGCGCTGCTGGGGTTCCTGTCCGCGCAGCCGGCCTGAATCTGCTTCCGGCGCCCCGCTACGGGTGTCAGGACCGCGCTGCCCGGACTGGCCTAGGGTGGCGACTATGACAAATGGACGTCCGGCCCCCCGGCCGGCCACCGAGCGCCACCGGGGCCCGGTGACCCTGCGGCGGTCCCAGAACCCGGCCGAGGCGGAGACGACGGACCAGCGGCTGCTGGATTCGCGCGGATCCACCGACTGGTTGCACACCGACCCGTGGCGGGTGCTGCGCATCCAGTCGGAGTTCGTGGAGGGCTTCGGCCTGCTCGCCGAGCTGGGCCGCGCGGTGTCGGTATTCGGCTCGGCCCGGACGGCTGCCGGCACGCCTGAGTACCAGGACGCGGAGCGGCTGGGCGCGGCGCTGGCGAAGGCCGGCTACGCCGTGATCACCGGAGGCGGACCGGGCTCGATGGAGGCAGCCAACCGCGGCGCCAGCCAGGCCGACGGGGTGTCGGTGGGCCTGGGCATCGAGCTGCCGTTCGAGCAGCGGCTCAACGACTGGGTGGACCTTGGGCTGACCTTCCGCTACTTCTTCGCCCGCAAGACGATGTTCGTCAAGTACGCGCAGGCATTCGTGATCATGCCCGGCGGCTTCGGCACCCTGGACGAGCTCTTCGAGGCACTCACCCTCGTCCAGACCCGCAAGGTGACCCGCTTCCCGGTGATCCTGTTCGGCACCGAGTACTGGTCCGGCCTGCTCGAATGGATGCGGGCCACACTGCTGCCCGAGGCCAAGATCGGCACCGCGGACCTCGACCTGATCCACCTCACCAGCAGCGTCGACGAGGCCGTGTCCATCATCGTCGAGGCCGAAGCCGAGCGCTCCTCGCAGGAACGGGCCGAGGCGGCGGTGCAGGCCGCGGCGCGGGCGATGGGTGCCGGCGATGCGCAGTAGGGACTGGTAGCGGTGGCAGCGATCTGTGTCTTCTGCGCGTCGTCCCCCGGGATCGACGAGTCCTACCTGCGGCTCGCCGGCGATGTCGGCGCCCGTATCGGGAACGGCGGCCATCGGTTGGTCTCCGGCGGTGGCCGGGTGTCGATGATGGGCGCGGTGGCCGTGGCCGCGAGGGCGCACGGAGCGCACACTCTGGGCGTGATCCCGAAGCACCTGATACCGCTGGAGGTCGCCGATTCCGACGCCGACGAGCTGGTCGTGGTGGACACCATGCGCGAGCGCAAGGCTGTGATGGACGAGCGCTCCGATGCCTTTCTGGTGCTACCGGGCGGCATCGGCACCCTGGAGGAGTTCTTCGAGGTGTGGACGGCCGGATCGCTGGGCATGCACCCCAAGCCGGTGGTGGTGCTCGACCTGGACGGCTTCTACGCGCCGCTGTGGAACTTCATCGGCTCGCTCGTGGAGCGTGGATTCGTGCGGGACGCGGCCTGGACGGGACTGCACCGGGCGGCCAACCTGGACGAGGCCTTCGCGGTGATCGAGGCTGTGCTGTGAGTGCGGCCGCGGTCGCACTGCTGTCAGCACCTCGTGTGAGGATCGACGAATGCTGCTGATCGGGTACCTGCTGCTGGCGCTCGTCGTGGCGGCGCTGCTGTTCTACGGCGTGGTGGCGCTGCTGCCGAACGGGTTGTCATTGACACCGCAGCGGGACAACCCGCCGTTCGAGCTACCCGCTGATCGCCGGATGGTGCGGGAGGACCTGGAACGGGTGCGCATTCCCATCGGCCTGCGGGGGTACCGCTTCGCCGAGACCGACGACCTGATCGACCGGCTCGCCGCCGAGATCGTCGTTCGCGATGAAGAGATCGCGCGTCTTCGCTCGCCGCTGCAGAACACCGGCGAGGGTTCAGGCCAGGCCGCCGAGCCGCACCGGGACGGCTGAGTGAGCGAAGCGAATGCCGAGCCCCGCCGGTGCGATTGGGGCAACAGCACTCACGATTACGCGGTCTATCACGACGAGGAATGGGGCGTCGAGGTCCGCGGTGACAACGCCCTGTTCGAGCGGCTGACTCTCGAGGCATTCCAGTCCGGGCTGTCCTGGCTGACCATCCTGCGTCGTCGCGAGACCTTCCGTACCGCGTTCGGGCATTTCGACGTGGCGACGGTGGCCGCTTTCGGCGCCGAGGACCGAGCCCGACTGCTGGCCGATCCCGGCATCATCCGCAACCGGGCGAAGGTGGACGCCGCGATCAACAACGCACGTGCCATCACCGACAACGTGCCCGAGGGGCTTACCGAGCTGCTCTGGTGGTTCGCGCCGGAGGTGCACCCGCGACCCGCCGTGCTCGCCGACATTCAGCCCATCACCGCCGAGTCCCGAGCCATGGCCAAGGAGCTCAAGCGACGCGGCTTCGCCTTCGTCGGCCCAACGACCGCGTACGCCCTGATGCAGGCCACCGGGATGGTGGACGACCACGTCGAATACTGCTGGCGCGCTAAGGCGTCCGCCACGGCCGATTGAGCCGTTGGCCGCCGGGATCAGGAACCGATGAACACCGGCTCTATGGTTCGAGCGTGAATGTCGTCGCCGTCGCGAGCCGACTGTGCGGAGATCCTTCGGCGGACGAGGCGGAGATGCGGAGCGCGTTCGACGACGTCTTCGATCAGGTGAGCGTCTTCCACGGCTATGTCGAGTACATGCGTGACTACGAGATCTACGTCTACAACAGCCGCGCTTGTGAGCCCGGTCGATCTGAGTGAGCGTTTCCTCGTCTCCGAGGCGCGCTCCGAGCGCCCACGAGATACTGGACTCGGGAGTGACGGCGCGTCGAAACTTGTCAGCGTCGCCTGAGACTATCTTCGCGGAGACAGGAGGGTAGGAACCATGTCATTCACGCCGGTAGTCGCAGCCGCGCTGAGCGGTGCATCGACCGGCCAGTTGGCCTACTGGCGATCGGCGCGTGCGTCCGAACCGCTTCTAGCGCCCGCACACCATCAGCCACGGACCCGGGTCAGCTACTCCTACCGCGATGTCGTCGCGCTCCGGACTTTTGTCTACCTCCGCAGCCGCGACGTACCGCTCCAGCGCATACGTAAGGCCGTGGCCAGCCTCAGGAAGCTTGGCCACGACGAGCATCTGTCCGAATACTCATTAGTCGCGATGAGTCATGACGTCGTCCTGCGAGTCTCCGCTGATGAGGCGATTGACCTGACTGGGAGCCCTGGGCAGGGACTGCTCGCGCAGATGGTCGACATCTTCGGGCCGTTCGTGAACATGCAGGCTCAAGACGTGGTTGACCTGCGTCGGCCAAAGCCTGGTATCTCGGTCGACCCCGAGGTAAGGGGTGGCTTCCCGGTTGTCGAGGGCACGCGAGTGCCATACGACCTCGTGTCGAGCCTGCTGGACGACGGCTTGGACATTGCTGCGATCAGCGATGTCTATCCGTCCGTGTCCGTCGATGCCGCGCGAGGCGCCGCCGACTTCGCGCGCTATGTCGATGGCTTTGATCGACCGCGCATAGCAGCCTGAGCACGCCTAAGATGAAGGTGCTTCTGGACGAGGACGTCCCGAAACCACTCCTGCCAGCGCTCCAACGGATCTTGACGGGCCACGATGTCGTCCACGTTGACGACCTCCATTGGAAGAGCAAGAAGGATCTGCGCCTCATGCCGGACGCCGCAGGGCGCGGCTTCGATGC
>JAABUT010000884.1_pt1 | contig 40297 bp, 47 predicted proteins | sample 5559281 | NCBI WGS metagenome assembly JAABUT01 (sample SAMN10711880, study PRJNA513359) | rock metagenome | isolation source: Antarctica rocks | place: Antarctica: Victoria Land, Ricker Hills nord | collected 2016-01-04 | reverse complement strand
CCGCCCCAGGATGTGCCGTAGCTCCAGTGCACGACGTTCGAGAAGCGGGCCTCGCCCCGCTCGTCACGGGGCTGGACGCCGAGCACCTTCCCGGCGGCGTCGGCCGGCGCGGTGCTCGCTCCGCGGGCGCGCAGCTTGGCCTCGAGCGAGCTGGAAACCGTCATGACCGCGGTGCCGATGACCCCGGCGACCAGCCCCTTGCCGACCGCCTCGGCGGTGTCTGCCAATCCCACGGATGCGCCTCCCTGGAGTGCCTGGTGCGTTGCCAGTGTGCCCGGCGCCGTCGCCCGCAGGGGGCCGGCGGATGGCTGTTCATCATCTCGTCAGCCTCGTTAGCGTCACTAACGAGGAACGTCGGCCGCACGGGACGAACCACGGGGCCGTCATGTAAGGCCGGCTAACGGCGGCGATACAGCGATCGCCGTTGCGTCACAGACCGCACGCGACAAGATGGGCGTGGTGTGCGCGGTCCTCGACGGCCCCCTGGCCGGGGTCACCCGGTCGGCCGAGGCCGCTCCCGCCCCGCCCGCTCCCACCCCGCCCGTCGAGCTCTGGCCCGCTCTGGGAACGGCCGGCCTGGCCCACGACGTGCGCACATCGGTCTCCGCGCTGCGCCTGCTCGTCGAGGCGGTCCGCGACGGAGTCCTCGACGCCGTGCCCGGCTCGACCACGGTCGACCAGATGTTCCTGCACGTCCGCCTGCTCAGCGAACTGGCCGGTCAGCTCGATGGCGCCGACGTAACCCGGGCTGCCGGCAACGGCGTGCGGCCCGTCGCGATCGCCGGTCTGCTCGAGCACTGGGGGTCGGCGATGCAACCGAAGGCCGCGGCCCGGCGCGTGTAGCTCTGGCGCTCGGTCGCGCGCGGCCTTCCGCTGATCGAGTGCCGGCCTGGCCATGTCTCCCGGCTCCTGCTCAACCTGCTCGACAACGCGATCCGCTACACGCCCAGCGGGGGCCTGGTCATGGTCCGGGCCGTCGCGCACGCCTGCGGCGTGCAGGTCCAGATCAACGACACCGGCCCCGGCCTGCCCTTGGAGATCCGCCAGCGCCTCGACGGGTCGCCGCCAACCGGGTCCGCCCTCGCGAACGGCCGGCAGCTGGGACTGAGCATCGCGCAGTCGATCGTGCAGTGGCACGGTGGTGCGCTCTGGGCGGCGCCCACCTCGCGCGGGACGAGCCTGCGCTTCTACCTGCCGGCGGCCAGCGCGAGGGGCGTGGCCTGAGCCGGCGACCGACCCGCCGTGAGCTCGACGAGGACCGCGGCCATCGCCCGACACGCCGGCGACGGCTCGATCCCGGCCAGCATGGCGATGCTCACGTGGCGGGTGGGGCCGCCCACGAGCGGGCGCGCGACCGTGCCGCGATGCACGGTGCTCAGGGCGAGCTCCGGTACGAGCGTCACGCCCCGCCCGGTCGCGACGATCGCCTGCAGGGCGGCGAAGTCCGCGGTCCGGTAGGAGGGCTCGAGCTCCACTTCGATCTGCGCCTCCCCGCACACGTGTTGCAGGTCCCTGCCCCAGGGCGCGCATGGACCGGGGCTGCCGATCACCCGCTCGCCCGCGAGCTGGGTTAACTCGATGCACTCGCAGCCGGCCAGACGGTGGCCGGCGGGAAGGACGACGTGGAACGGATCGTCGAACAGCGCGACGCAGTCGATCTCGCCGTCGTCGCCCACCGACCGGCCGTCGTAGTCGGTGACCGCCGTCCAGTGGTCGAAGTCGAACAGCACGGCGAGATCGAGCTCGCGCTCCTTGAGCCGCGCGACGCTCTCGTAGGGCTCGCCGTCCGCGAAACGGAGCTCGACACCCGGAAACCGCCCGCGGAAGGTCTCCATCGCCCGCGCGGTGAAGGCGACCGTGGCCGTGGGGAACGACCCCAGCCGCACCCGGCCGCCCACGCCGCCCGCGATCGCCTCGAGCTCGGTCTGGGCCTCGCCGAGGCGCGCGAAGACCGCTTCGCAGTGCCCCACCAGGGCGTAGGCGGACTCGGTCAGGCGCATGCCGTGCGGCGTGCGCTCGAAGAGCGTGAGGTCCATCTCGCGCGCCAGGGCCGCCATCTGCTGCGACACGGCGGACGGCGTGTAGGAGAGCGCCTCGGCCGCAGCGGAGAAGCTGCCGAGGCGAGCAACTTCGCGCAGCATGGCCAGACGTTTGAGGTCGAGCAGCGCCGCCGGGGGGGTCCGGCAGATCGGCCCGGCGAGCTGTGGCGATGGCTCCATCGCGAGGGGACCGCGGTTCAGACCACCGCGTAGCGGAGCCCGTTCCCGATCTTGCCTCGGCTGCGAGGTCATCCGGGGCGGGGTCTCGTCACGCGACGCGGGCACCGTAGCCGATCTCGCGGACCCGTGGCGGCGCTCGGGCTGGCGCTACGCCGGGATGTGGAGCACGTCATGCGCGCAGGCACCCGCGCCTCAGCCCACCAGCCGGTGCGCGCGCAGCTCGGCGAGGGCGGCGTCGCCGCGCTCGGCGGAGACCGTCTGCTCCGCGACCCAGGCCGCGAGCTCGGGGAGGCCGTCGGCGAGCTCGCGCCGGGCCTCCCAGCCCAGGAGCTCCCGCGCGCGGGAGGGGTCGGCGAGGCAGTGGCGGATGTCGCCGGCGCGGAACTCCCCGGTGACCTCGGGCTCGAGCTCCGAGCCGAGCGCGGCGGCGAGGAGGTGGGCGAGGTCGAGCACGCGCGTCCGCCGGCCCGTGGCCACGTTGAGCGCGTGTCCCGGCGCAGCGGGAGCGTCCATCGCCGCGAGGGTCGCCTCGACGACATCGGCGACGTGGACGAGGTCGCGGAGCTGGCCGCCGTCCTCGAAGACGACCGGGCGTCGCCCGGCGAGGATCCGCGCGGCGAAGATCGCCGCCACCCCCGTGTAGGGGTTGCCGAGCGCCTGCCGCGCACCGTAGACGTTGAGGTAGCGCAGGGCGACGGTCTCCAGCCCGTAGGCGTCGCCGAGCACGAGGGCGAGCTCCTCCTGATCGCGCTTGGTCACGCCGTAGACCGACCGCGGTCGGAGAATGAAGTCCTCGCGGACGGGGACGGGCGTCAGCGCCCGTCCGCAGTGCGGGCAGGGCGGCTCCCACTCCCGCGCGCGGAGGCGCACGGGCGCACGGGGCGCCGGGGCGATCTCGCCGTGCTCCGGACACGCGTAGGCGCCCTCCCCGTAGACCACCATCGAGGACGCGAGGACGAGCCGGCGCACCGCGTCGCGCCGGGCCAGGACCCCTTCGAGCAGCGTGGCCGTGCCCGTGACGTTCGCCTCCACGGCGCGACGGACGTTGAGCATGGACTCGCCGTTGCCCACCGCGCCGCCGAGGTGGAAGACCTCCGCCACGCCGTCGAGAGCCCGCCCCACCGCGGCGGGGTCGCGCAGGTCGCCGCGGACCAGCTCGGCGTCGGCGGGCAGTGAGCGCTCGCCGTCGGGGTGGGCGAGGGCGTCGAAGCAGTCCAGGACGCGCACCCGGGCGCCGCGGGCGAGCAGGGCGTCGACGAGGTGGGAGCCGATGAAGCCGGCGCCGCCCGTGACGAGGACACAGCTCACCAGAGCGTCCCGAAGAGCAGCTCGACGGCGAGCGCCTGCACGGCGAGCGCGCCGAGGACGGGCACGAGCCGGCGGCGCGGGAGGACCTGGGCCGCGGCCACGCAGGCGAGCGGCACGAGGAACAGCCAGATGCGCTCCGTCTCGGCCTTGGCGAAGCCCAGCAGGGCGGCGAGCAGGAGGGTGACCGCCCACGCCAGCGCGTCCGGACGCCGCCGCACGGCGGCGAGCACCGCGTAGCCCGCGACGGGGATCCCCATCGCCACGAGGGCCGCCACGGGCGAGCCCCACACCCAGTACGCGTAGGGCCGCAGGCCGGCGGCCCCCGCGCGGTAGGCGGCGTCGGCGGCGCGCAGGGCGCCGAGCGGATCGAAGCCCGTGGCCGCCCACAGCGCGGCGACCGCCCCGAGGACGGTCACCGCGTACGCGAGGGCGAGCCGGAGCGCCGCGCCGCGTCCCTCCCGGGCGAGAACCACGAGCACCGCCCACAGCCCCACCGCGAGCAGGGCCCAGGAGAAGAACGCGCCGAGCGCGAGCAGCGGCGGGCTGAGGGCGCGCAGCGTGCGGCGGCGGGCCACGGCGGTGGCCGCGGCGGCGGCGCCGAGCGCCGCGAAGAGCGCGTCCGCCGACGTCGCGCCGTAGATCAGCGCGGACGGCGCGAGGGCGAAGAGCAGGCCGGCGACACGGGCGGTGGCCTCGGGGGCGAGGGCGCGGCCGAGCGCGTAGGTCAGCGGCGCGGCGAGCACGCCACCGCCGATGTAGAGGGCGGCCGCCCCGCCCGCGCTCGTGATCCCCAGCGCGTGCAGGGCGAGGAGCATCCCCGGCGGATGGGCGGTGGCGTGGAGCGGGAGGGTGGGGCTGAGCTCGGCGAAGGAGTCGAGGAACGTCCGCACCCCGAGACCGTTGACCGCGGCGACGCCGGCGAGGTAGTCGTGCGGGGCGCCCTCGCTGCCGGCGAGGGGGAAGGTCCACTCGCCGATGCCGTTCCGGGCGGCGGCGAGCGCCAGGCGGGCGAGCAGGGCGTAGGCCACGAGGGCGAGGGCGAAGGCGAGCGGCGCGCGCAGCGCGCGGCCGCGGGCCAGGGCCGGGCCGCCGAGGACTCCGGCGCCGAGCGCGAGGACCCCCACGGCGGCATAGGGCCCGAGGGCGGGGTCCCAATACGCGTAGAACGGCGGCCACGGCGCCCCGAGGTAGCTCTCGAAGGCGCGGACCGGCAACGCGTACTTCAGCGCGATCCCGACGCCGATCGTGCCCAGGACGGCGAGCCCGACGCCCAGGAGGACGGCGCGCTCGACCCGGCGCACCCGTAGCGGGACCGGCCGGGGGCGGGGGAGCGCGGCAGCGAGGCGCACCGCGCGAGCCTACGTACGTGTGGGCGTGGACACGCGCCCGAGCGGCGGGCTTTCCGACTCCGTAATGGCCCCGCGGCCCCGCGCGGGTAGCGTCGGACGCGTGGTCGACGTCATCCTGCCGGTGCTCGACGAGGCCGCGGCGCTGCCGGGAGTTCTCGCGCGGATGCCGCCGGAGGCCACCCCGATCGTGGTCGACAACGGCTCCAGCGACGGGTCGGGGGCGCTGGCCGCCGAGCTCGGGGCGCGGGTGGTCACCGAGCCGCGGCGGGGCTTCGGCGCCGCATGCTGGGCCGGGCTCTCGGCCGCCACCTCCGACGTCGTCGCCTTCATGGACGCCGACGGATCACTGGATCCACGGGAGCTCACGCGCGTGGCGGGACCGGTTCTCGCCGACGCCGCCGACCTGGTGCTCGGCGCCCGGCGCCTCGCGCCCGGCGCGATGGCGCTCCACGCCCGCTGGGCCAACCGGGCGCTGGCCTGGGAGCTCCGTCGGCGGACGGGGGTCCCGCTCCGCGACCTCGGGCCGATGCGCGCCGGGCGCCGGGAGGCGCTGCTGGCCCTGGGCATCGAGGACCGCCGCTTCGGCTGGCCCCTGGAGATGGTGCTGCGCGCCGCCGCCGAGGAGTGGCGGATCGAGGAGCGCGAGGTGTCCTACGTCCCGCGCACCGGGCGCTCGAAGGTGACGGGGACGGTCCGCGGAACCGCCCGGGCGGTGCGCGACATGGCCGCGGTCCTCACGTGAGCCCACCCTGCTCGTGGGCGTCGCCGCGGTGAGCTCCGAGCGCAAGCGGGTGCTCAAGGGCGCCACCGAGCGGGCGTTCTCCGGCGCCTACCACGACTGCCACGACCCGGGCACCTACCGCTGCGGGGGCTGCGGAGCCGCGCTGTTCTCCTCGGAGGACAAGTTCGACTCGGGCACGGGCTGGCCGAGCTTCACCGCGGCGGTGGAGTCCGGCGCCGTGCGCACCAAGCGCGACTGGAAGCTGCTCCTCCCGCGGACCGAGGTGCGCTGCGGAAGCTGCGACGGCCACCTCGGCCACGTGTTCGGCGACGGCCCGCAGCCGACGGGCCAGCGCTACTGCATCAACTCCGCCGCGCTCGATCTCGACCGCGAGTAGGCCTCAGCGGATGTGCACCCCGGAGATCGCGCGGGCGATCACCAGCCGCTGGATCTCCGACGTGCCCTCGAAGATCGTGTAGATCTTCGAGTCGCGGTGCATCCGCTCCACCGGGTACTCCCGCGTGTAGCCGTTGCCGCCGAGGATCTGGATCGCCCGCTCGGTGGCCCACACCGCGACCTCACCGGCCTTGAGCTTGCTCATGGAGCCCTCGGCGTTCTCGAAGCGGTGGCCCTGGCGGCCCATCCACGAGGCGCGCCACACGAGCAGCCGGGCGGCGTCGATCTCCATCTTCATGTCAGCCAGCGCGAAGGCGATCGCCTGGTTCTCGATGATCTTCCTGCCGAACTGCTCGCGCTCCTTGGCGTAGCCGAGCGCGTACTCGTAGGCGGCGCGGGCGATCCCGATCGCCTGGGCGCCGACGGTCGGCCGCGTCGCCTCGAAGGTCTGCATCGCCGCCTGCCCGCCGCTCGACTTGCCCTCGCGCACGCGGGCGAGGCGCGCGTCGAGCTTCTCCTTGCCCCCGAGCAGCCAGGCACCGGGGACGCGGCAGTCGTCGAGGTGGACGTCGGAGGTGTGCGAGGCACGCAGGCCGTGCTTCTTGACCTTCGCGCCCTGCTCGATCCCCTCGGTCGCGATGGGGATGACGAACGCGGCGTGGCCGCGCGAGCCGAGCTCGGCGTTGACGGTGGCGATGACCACGTGGACGTCGGAGATCCCGCCGTTCGTGGCCCACGCCTTCTGCCCGTTGATGATCCAGTCGCCGCTGGCCTCGTCGTACTTCGCGCGCGTGCGCACCGCCGAGACGTCCGAGCCCGCGTTCGGCTCCGAGGAGCAGAAGGCCGCCACCTTCACGTCGTCCGGTGTGCCGAAGCAGCGCGGGATCCACTCGCCGATCTGCTCGCCCGTTCCCTGGCCGAAGATCGCCGCCACGGCCAGCGCGGTGCCCATGATCGCCATGCCGATCCCGGCGTCGCCCCAGAAGAGCTCCTCGTTGACGATGGGGAGCTGGAGGCCGGTGGGGTCACCGAAGAACTGCGCGAGCGCCTCGAAGGAGTACAGCCCGATGCTCGCGGCCTCCTGGATGACGGGCCACGGGGTCTCCTCGCGCTCGTCCCACTCGTGAGCGGCGGGCCGGACGACGCCCTCGGCGAAGCCGTGCACCCACTCGCGGATGTCCTTCTGGTCGGAATTGAGCTCCAGGTTGAAGCTCGACTCGGCGTCCGTGGAGACGTCGGTCTCGGTATCGGCGGTGACGTCGGCGAGCGGCGTGGTGGCGGCTTCCATGAACAGGAGTGTAATCAAAGCTGTCACTACCGGTTACACTCCGCTCCGTGCGTCGGGAGGAGCTCATCGTCCAGGCCACCCGCGAGCTCTTCGACGAGCGCGGCCTGCGCGACGCCCCCATGGACGAGATCGCGGGGAAGGTGGGCATCAACAAGGCGCTCATCTACCGCCACTTCTCCTCCCAGGAGGAGCTCTTCGTCCAGACCGTGACGCTCTACCTGGCCGAGCTCGCCGGGCTGCTGCGCGCGGCGGACGACCAGGGCACGGCGGCCGAGCGCCTGCGCCGCGTCTCCGAGGTCCACGCGGAGTACTGCATCGCGCACCCCGCCTACTCCGACTGCGCCCTCTCGCTCCTGCGCCGTCCGGCCGAGGAGCTCCGCGAGCTCGTCTCGGACGCCGTGTGGATCCGCCTGGCCCAGGGGATGGCCGACTGCCTGGGGATCGTCGCCCGGATCCTCGCCGAGCTCGACATCGCGGACCCCGATCTCGTGGCGAACCTCCTCTACACCCAGGCGCTGGGCATGATGCAGCTCGCCCGCCTCGGGGTCGGCGTCCGCGAGGCCGCCCCGGGCGTCCCCGGCGCGTTCGGGGTCGACCCCGTTGTCGTGCGCGATGCCTGCGTGAAGAGCGCGCTGGCCTTCGTCGGCGCCTGAGCGCGCGCGCCTAGCCTCCCTCGCCGTGGCGAGGAAGGCCGCTCCTCCGGTGGTGGTCCTGGCCGCCGCGGCCCTCGCGGTCGGCGGGCTGTCGCTCCTCTGGGCCTCCATCCCCCAGTTCGACCCGTCGGGATGGCTGCTGTGGGGACGCGGGCTGCTCGGGTTCGGCTTCCGGACGACCGTCTACCCGTCCTGGAAGCCGCTGCCGGGGCTCATGTCCGCGCCGCTCGCGCTGACGGGAGGGGCGGCGCCGGCGCTGTGGCTCGTGATCGTCCGGGCCGCCGTGGTCGTCCTCGCCGTGGCGGTCTTCCGCGTGGCGCGGCGCTGGGGAGGCACCGCCGGCGGCCTGTTCGCCCTCGCCGGCCTCGCCTTCGTCCCCCGCCTCGTCGAGACGGCGGCGTGGGGTGACGCCGAGCCGCTCGTGGCCGCGCTCGTGGTCGGCGCCGTCGAGCGTCACCTCGCCGGGCGATCCCGTCAGGCCCTCGTCCTGCTCGGGCTCGCGAGCCTGGGTCGCCCCGAGGTGTGGGCGCTGCTGGCCCTCTACGCCGCGTGGCTGGCCCGGCGCGAGCCCTCGGCGCGTCGCGCCGTCGCACTCGTCGTCGCCTCCGTACCGATCCTGTGGTTCGGCGGCGACTGGATCGGCTCCGGCGACCCGTTCCACGGCTCGGTGCTCGCCAAGCTGGCGGTGGGCCCGAACGGCACGCCGGACTCGAGCGTCCTCGTCTCGGCGGTGCTCGGCTACGCGGTCGACGCCGCGTCGCCGGTGTGGCTGGGCGTCGCCCTCCTCGCCCTCGCGCCCTTCGCCCGCGCGCGGCGCGGGGCCCTCGTGCTCCTCGCCGCCGTCCTGATCTGGGTGGCCGCCGTCGTCTTCCAGGCCGCGCAGGGCTATCCGATCGAGGCGCGCTTCCTCATTCCCGCCGGTGTCCTCGTGTGCGTGCTGGCCGGCGCAGGGCTCGGCGCGCTCCTCGGCCGGATCGCCCCCCGCCCGCGTCGCGTGGTGACGGCGCTCGCGGTCGCCGCGGTGGCCGTATCCGCCGTGGCCGAGCGACCCGGGCTCGCGGGGGAGATCGACCGCGTGGACGCCTATGAGCTCGGGGCCGAGCAACTGGACCGCGCCGTCGCCGCGGCGGACGCGCTCGGCGTGCTCGCGCACTGTCACGTCACGACCTGGCACCCCTACCAGGCCCGCCTGGCCTGGGACCTCGACCGGTCGACCACCGCGACGAGCCTCCCCCGCGCGGTGGGGGTGGCGTTCGAGCGCCCGGGCGTGGTCGACGGGCGGCTGCTCCGCTTCCTGGACGGGCAGGGCGACCGGGTGCGGGTCACCCGGTCGCGGCTGCCGATCCCGGGGCCGTGGACCCTGCTGCGGCTCGACTCGGAGCCGGACGGCAGCGGCGACGTCCGCTGCCGCGCTTCGTTTCGGTAGCCGGAGGTTCTCGCTCGCTAGGGGTGCCGGAGGCGGCCAAATGGCCGCCGGAGGCGGGTCCCCAGTCGCGAATAGCGACACATAGTCCTACCGGCCGCGGCGCCGGCGCGGCCGGGCCCCGGGGTGCGCAGGCCGGACGGGGCGGCGCGGCGCCGTCTCGCCGTGCAGCCCGAGCTCGGAGGCGATGCGCCCCATCTCGCGCGACTGGTCGGCGGTGACGAAGGTGATTCCCACCCCCGTCCGCCCGGCGCGGCCCGTACGGCCCACGCGGTGGACGTAGCCGTCGCGGTCCTCGGGGGCGTCGAAGTTGATGACGTGGGTGATGTCGTCGACGTCGATCCCGCGCGCGGCCACGTCCGTGGCCACGAGGGTGTCGACCTCGCCGTCACCGAAGCGCCGCAGCGCCTTCTCGCGCTGGGCCTGGCTCTTGTCGCCATGCATCGCGAGCGCCTCGAGGTCCCGCGCGCGCAGGCGCTTGACCAGGCGGTCGGCCCCGCGCTTCGTGCGCACGAAGACGAGCGTGCGGCCGCGGGGCTCGAGGCCGAGCTCGTCGACGAGGGCGTCGAGCTTGTGCTCGTGCAGGACGTCGCGGAACCGGTGCTCGACCTGGACGCGGTCCTCGACGGGCGCGCGGCGCTCGTGGCGCCGGGGGTCGCGCGTGTAGAGCGCGGCGATGCGCCCCGCCTCCCCCTCCAGCGTCGCCGAGAAGAACAGGGTCTGGCGGTCGGCGGGGATGAGGGAGACGATCCGGTCGACGGGCGGGCGGAAGCCCATGTCGAGCATCCGGTCGGCCTCGTCGAGGATGAGGACGCGGATGCGGTCGAGCCGCACGTCGCCGCGGGCGATGAGGTCCTCGAGGCGCCCGGGGGTGGCGACGAGGATGTGCGAGCGCGGCGCGAGCCGGGCCTGCTTGGTGATCCCCGCGCCGCCGTAGACCGCGCAGATCGACAGCGCGCGGGCGTGGGCGAGGGGCTCGAGCGCCTCGACGATCTGGGAGGCGAGCTCGCGCGTCGGGACGAGGACGAGCGCCGCCGGGCGCGGGTCCTCGGCGCGCAGGCGCTCGACGAGGGGGATCCCGAAGGCGAGGGTCTTGCCCGAGCCCGTGGGGGACTTGACGAGCACGTCGCGCCCGGCGCGGACGTCGGGGAGGACCATCTCCTGGACGGGGAAGGGGGTGGTGACGCCGTGGGCGGCGAGCGCGCGCACGACGACGGGGGACACGCCGAGATCGGCGAAGGACTGCGTGGACATCGAAAGGCTCCTGGCGGAAGATCCGGGGAGATTCAGAAGGGCCCGGACCGCTGACGCTGCCTAGGAAACGACGAACCTCACGGGCGACGGCGCCGCCCATGGACGGAAACGTAGCAGTGCGCGGCGACGATGCGCGGGAGGGCGCGCGGCGCGTAAACTCCGCTTACCGGACCGATGAAGAACCTGATCACCATGCGTTGACCTCCTCCGCGTCCCTCCGCTCGGAGCCCCTCACCGACCTCGACGCCGGCCTGGAGGGGTTGCCCGAGGCCGCGCTCGCGCTCGACGCAGCCGGGCGCATCGCGTCGGTCAACGTGCTCGCCTCCGAGCTCGTGGGCCACCCGCGCGAGGAGCTCGCGGGGGCGCCCATCGAGCGCATCGTCGGTGATACCGGCCCGCTCCGCGCCCTGCTCGCCGCGGGCGAGCCCGTGTCGCGCCGGATCGTGCGGCTCGAGGGCCGCCGGGCCGACGGCGTGCCCTTCGCGTTCGAGGCGAGCGTCGCCGTCACCGTCGACGACAAGGGGTGCCCCGGTGCGCTCTGCCTGCTGCGCGAGCTCGGCCACCACGACCTCGCGGGCGAGACCCAGCGCGCCTTCGACGTCGCCTTCGACTCCGCGCCGATCGGGATGGCGCTGCTCGACACCGACGGGCAGTACCTCCGCGTCAACGACGCGCTGTGCGCGCTGCTGGGACGGGAGCGCCCGGAGCTGCTGGGCATGCGCGACCACGAGCTCACCCATCCCGAGGACCGGCAGGCCGACCACGACGCGGTGGGGCGGATCCTCGGCGGGGAGCTCTCCCCCTGGCAGTGCGAGAAGCGCTTCGTCCGCCCCGACGGCGCGATCGTGTGGACGATCGCCAGCCTCACGTTCCTCCGCGACGCCGATGGCCGCCCACTGAGCTGGTTCGGCCAGTTCCAGGACATCACCGGGCACCGCGACGCCGAGGAGGCGCTGCGCCACGAGCGCGATTTGTCGCAGACGATCCTGGGGGCGATGCACGAGGGCTTCGCGCTGACCCAGGACGGCGAGATCGTCGCGGTCAACGACGCGCTCTGCCGGCTCACGGGCTTCGCGCGCAGGGAGCTCGTGGGCACCCTAGCTCCCTTCCCCTTCTGGCCGCCGGAGCTCAGGGCCGAGACCGCGCACTGGCGCGACGCGATGATGGCCCCGGGCGGCGGCGAGGTGTACGTGCGCCTCATGCGCAAGAACGGCGAGCACTTCGACGCGGAGATCACCGCGGCGCCCGCGGGGGGGCCCGAGGACGGGGCGCCGGGCGTCGTGACCACGTTCCGCGACGTCTCGGACCGCCGGCGCCAGGAGGCAGAGCTGGCCCGGCAGGCCTCCTCGGACGACCTCACGGGGTTGCTCAACCGCCGCGCGTTCGAGGGGCGACTGGCCGAGGAGGTCGCCCGGGCCAAGCACGAGGCCCGGCCGCTCTCGGTCGCGCTGCTCGACCTCGACCACTTCAAGGCGGTCAACGACGCCCACGGCCACCCCGCGGGCGACCGGGTGCTCGTGGCGGCCGCCAAGCGCCTGCGCGGTGTCGCGCGGGCCGCGGATCACCTCGCCCGCGTGGGCGGGGAGGAGTTCGCCTGGATCCTGCCGGGAACGGACGCCATCGACGCGTTCGAGGCCGTCGAGCGCGCACGCCACGCGATCGTCGACACGCCGTTCGGGGAGCTCGGACAGGTGACGTTGTCGATCGGGCTCTGCCAGCTCGCCGATGCCGGCAGCGCCGGCGAGCTCTACCGTCTGGCGGACGTGGCGCTCTACGTAGCTAAGTCCCGCGGTCGTAATCGCTCGGTACGCCATCTCCCCGGGGCGTAGCCGATGAGCACAGACGGCGAGGCGATCACCCCCGCGGGCCTGCGGGCGCTCGAGGCCGAGATCGCCGAGCTCGAGGGCACGAGCCGGACGGAGATGGCCGCCCGGATCCTTGCCGCCCGGGAGCTCGGCGACCTCAAGGAGAACGCCGACTACCACATCGCCAAGGAGGACCAGGCGCACCTGGAGACCCGCATCCTGCGCCTGCGTCAGCGGCTGCGCAACGCCACGGTGGTCGAAACCGACGCCGGGGGCGACGTCTTCGCGTTCGGGCGGACCGCGGAAGTGGTCGACGAGGACAGCGGCCGCGTGAGCACCTGGACGATCGTGGGCCCCACGGAGGCCGACGCGCGGGCCGGCCGGCTCTCGTCCGAGTCGCCGGTGGCCCGGGCGCTCGTCGGGCTGGCGGAGGGCGCCTCGGTGGCGGTCACCACGCCGCGCGGCACCCGCACGTACCGGGTGCAGAAGCTCGTCGGGTGAGCGTCCCGACCGGGTCCGGGCTCGCCGGGCTCGCCCCTAGCACTTCTGCTCGCGCGGAGCGTCAGGGCCACCAGCGGGCGGCCTCGGCCCGGGCCGGGGGCGAGCCGGCGCCGGGCAGGGCACGCTCGAGCGCCGCGCCGAGGGCGAGGAGCAGCGCCTCGGAGCGCGGCGGTCCCGCAAGCTGGACGCCGAGCGGGAGGTTCGTCGCTTCGTCCCGCGTGGTGGGAACCGCGAGGACGGGCCCACCGGTCTGCGAGAGCGGCACGACGTGGCGCAGGAGATCCGCGCGGTCGTCCGCGGCGTCGCCGTCCCGCCGGGGAGCGACGGCCTCCGTGGTGATCGTCAGCAGTGCGTCGGCCCCGCGGGCCCGCATCTCCGCGAAGAGCTCGGCCACGAGCTCGCGCCGCGACCGCTGGGCCTCCAGGTAGCGCCAGGCCTCGATGCCACGACCGCGCTCGATCCGCTCGCGGACCTCGGGGGCGTATTCCTGTCCCGGCCACCATCGGGCGTGGACGGCGGCGGCTTCGGCGGGCTGCACCACGGCATGCACCGTCGCCCCGTCGGCGGTGAGGCGCGGTGCCAGCGCGACGAGCGCCACGCCGGCCTCCGCGAGGGCGCCCGCGGCCGCGCACACCGTCGGATGCCGCTCGCCGCCTCCGAGAACTCCGACGGTGCGGCCCGCGACCGCCAGCTCGGGCGCGGTTCGCAGCGCCGGGTCACCCGCGAGCACCGCCTGCAGCGCCGCCACGCCCGCGACCGAGCCCGCGAGCGGGCCGACCACGTCGTAGGTCGGGGCAAGCGGCACGCACCCGGCGGTCGGGACCGCACCGTGGCCGGGACGCAGGGCGACGATGCCGCAGAGCGCGGCGGGCACCCGCAGCGATCCGCTCGTGTCCGTGCCCAGTCCGGCCGCGACGAGCCCCGCGGCGACCGCGACCGCCGGCCCCGAGGAGGAGCCCCCCGGCAGGCGCCGAGGATCCTCGGGGTGGCGGCACGGCGGCCGGTGGGGGTTGCGCCCGTCGATCCCGTACGCCCATTCGTTGGTGTGGCCCTTGGCCACGACCACCGCGCCGGCGCGGCGGAGGGCGGCGACGCTCGCGGCGTCCTCGTCGGGCCGCCGGACCCAGCCCGCCGACCCGGCGGTGGTCGGCACCCCCGCGACGTCGAGCAGGTCCTTGACGAGGAGAGGAACCCCGGCCAGCGGGCCCTCCCCGGGGCTGTCTCCCTCGACCATCCGCTCCACCGCGCCGAGCTCGAGCGCGGCGGGACTGCGGAGACGCGCGCGCGCGGCGTCCGCCCCCGCCGCCGATCCAGGGCCGGGCAGCATCCCGGCAGAGGCTAGATCGAGGGCATCTCCGCACCGGCCGGTTCTGGCAGGGCAGTTCTCCCTCCGGCGCCGAAGTCGGCGGCCAGTGCCGCGAGCACCCCCCGCAGATCCCCGTCGGGCCCGGCGATCTCGCGCTGGCGCTCGGCGCCGGTGCACTCCCCCAGCGTCTCGGCGGCGTCGAGCTCGTCCTCGCAACCCAGGTCCTGCGCGTGCCGGCGGGCGTGCGCGATCACGTCGCGGAGGATCTCGGGCGCCGGCACTCGCCGGTCCCCCGCGGGGTCGAGGAGCTGCCCGCTCATCCCGTCGCGCGCCGCGATGAACCGGTTCTCGATCAGCGCCTCGGGGGACGCGAGCAGGGTGGGACCCAGGTACCCCTCCTCCAGCTCCATCCGCGCGACCGACTGGACGAGCGCACAGAGCGTCGCCGTCCCGGCGGCGGTCGCCTGGGCGTCCATCACCCGAACCTCGACCGTTCCCAGGCGCGGCTGCATCCGCACGTCCCACCACAGGAAGGTGGGCTCGGGGAACACGCCGCAGCGGAGCAAGAGGTCGACCGCCTCGACCCACTCGGCGTAGTCGGAGAACGAGCGGGGGATCCCGACCCGCGGGAAGGCCTGGAAGAGCGGGGTCCGCATCGACGCCAGGCCGCTGTCGCGTCCCTGCCAGAAGGGCGAGCTCGCCGACACGGCGAGGAAGAGGGGAATGTGACCGCGCAGGCGGTTGAAGAGCTCGACGGCGCGCTCGGGGTCCTCCACGCCGACGTGCACGTGCAGCGCGAACGTCGGCTCGCGGCGCGCGAGCTCGCGCATCGTCCGGTGGACGCTCTGGTACCGCGCGCCCGAGGAGACCTGCACGTCCGTCCACTGCGCGAGCGGATGGGTCCCGGCGCTGGCCGCCTGGACTCCGCGGGAGCGGAGCACGCCCGCAAGCTCGCGCCGCCGGCCCGCGAGCTCGCGGGCGAGGGCGGGTACGTCCTCGTGGGGCCCCACGCCGAGCTCGAGCGCGCACGCATGCGTCTCGGCGCTCAGCTCCCCACGGAGGTGCGGGGACAGGTCCGCGAGCACGCGCTCCGCGTCGTGGGCGAGCGACCCATCGCCGGGGTCGAGCAGCATGATCTCCTCCTCCACCCCCACGGTGAACGGGGAGGACGGCTGCCACTCCGCCCAGCTCGGCAGAGGGCGTGGCCGCGTCATGCTCGCCCCCACCCGACGCGGGTCCTCAGCTTGCCCGCGCAGCCGCCCATGCCGCCCTCTCCTCTCCCGCTGCCGCACCGACGAACGCGCTGAACAGCGACCGATGCGCCGGCCGTCTGACGAGGCACTCCGCGTGCCACTGCACGCCCACCACGAACCGCTCCTCGTCGGTCTCGAGCGCCTCCACCACCCCGTCGCTCGCCCACGCCACCGGCCGCAGGCCGTGGCCGAGGGTCCGCACCGCCTGATGATGGAAGGAGTTGACCTTCGCCCGTGCATGCCCCAGCAGCGCCGCCACCCGACTCCGCGAGACGACGCGGATCCAGTGCGTGAGCTGGTCGGAAGCGTCCCGCTGACGATGGACGATCCGGTCGCCCACGACATCCGGAAGGTGCTGATGCAGCGTGCCCGCCCCGGGCGACGTTGAGGAGCTGCAGCCCCCGGCAGATCGCGAGCACCGGCAGGCCGCGCTCGTCCGCGGCGCGCGCGAGCGCGAGCTCGAACGCATCGAGCGCCCGCTCGGTCGGGCCGAGCTCTGCACGCTCCTCGCAGCCGTACGCGGAGGGGTGGAGGTCGGGGCCACCCGAGAAGCACACGCCGTCCACCCGTTCCAGCAGCGATTCGAGCGCTGCCGTCGGTGCCGTAGGCGGCACGACCATCGGCATGCCCCCGGCGAGCTCGATCGCCCGCGGGTAGCTCATCCCGAGCGCCAGCTCGCGCTGGCGGGGATCGCCCTGTGCGGCGGGGACGGTGGCCGCCGCGTCCCGGACCTCGGAGGTCGACACCGCGATGAGCGGCGGGCGGCGACCGTCGCCGAGGAGCCGCACCGGCGCCGGCACTCAGACCCCCGGAGCCGCGCCGGACACTGGGGCGGCGACCGCGTCGGCGACCTCGGTGCCCGCGTGGCCCCTCTGGTCCGACCGGCAGTGGCCGCCCGCTCTCCGCACCGGGTAGGCCGCGGTCTCGGGGCACGCCGATACGTCCATGCACAAGAGCATGGCTCGAGGTTGACCACCGGCGCCCGCGGACCACCACTCCATCGGGCCAACGTTTGGCCCTGCCACATCGCCCGAGCGTCCAACCGTGTCGCGGACCGAAAGCGGAGGGACGCGGCGAGACACGGGAGCGTTTCGGGGAGCCAGCTCACCGGTAACCGGCGGCGGCAGTGCGTGCTCAGGTCGCTGGCCTGAGCGCTCTCGATTCCTCTTCCACGAATCTAAGCGCTAAGGAGACCGAGATGCAGCGGAGCACCAAGATCGCCGTGGCGGGAGCGACCGGGCGCGTCGGCCGGCCGGTCGTCGACATCCTTGAGTCCCGCGGCTACGATGTCGTACCCATTTCGCGCTCGCAGGGCGTGGACGTGGGCGCATCGTGCGCGCGGCCCAGTTCCACGAGTTCGTGGAAGAGCTCTGGTGTCGGCGCGGACGGTCGCCGAGGCGCTCGTCGAACTGGCCACCGCGCCTGACCCCGAGTTCGATGCGGCCGAGACCACGGAGATCGCCGGGCCGCGCGAGGAGCGTCTCGTCGAGGCGGCGCTCCTGTTGGCCGCGCGCCGCGGCGAGGGCCTGCGCGTCGAGGAGACGAGCGATCCCTCCGACCCCGACAGCGAGCGCTACGCGAACGGGGCCGCCCTGCCCGGACCGGACGCCAAGCTCGCCGGCCCGACCTTCGAGGAGTGGCTGGACGCGACGGTGCCCGCCAGCCGGGCTCAGCACGGGTGGCGGGGTCCGGCTGGGCCGGACCCCGCCGCCACGGGCGTGTCAGTCGTCGTCGCCGCGATCGTCGTCGCCTCCACGGTCGTCGGCCGGACGTCAGGGCTATACCCGCCCGGGCACCCGCTGCGCCAAGGGCGTCCTCGCCGATCTGATGAAGAGCCTCGGCGCCGCGGCCGAACTCCGCGACGAGCGGCGCCACCCACGCGCGCTGCGGCACACCTGCGCCACCGAGCTGCCGCGGGCGAGGGCACGGTCGTCGACATGCGTGTGTTCTCGGCCACGCGTCGGTCAAGACGACATCGGTTTGCCTCGCCTCGCGCGAGGACCGCCAAGAGCACGTTGTGCGCGCCTACGCGAGCGCGGTCGATCTACACTTGAGGACGACCGCGAGGCCGCATCAGCCGCCCCGTCGCCGCGGGCGGGCGATGACGTTAGCGCTGCTTATGGTGCCTCCGATGGCTCGAAAGCGCGCCTCGCGCGGCCCTGGCGTGGGCGGCGAGGTGCTGCGCGACCGCTCCGCCGATGTCATGGCCGCCGACCACCAAGGGGCCGGCGATACCCAGCGCGTCGAGGAACCGCAACGCGCATGCCGCCAGCGCAGGGACGGCAGCCTCGTCACGCACGAGTCGGCCGTCCGACATGCACGGCACCTTCTGGAGCCGCGTGTGGGATCCCATTCTCTCGGGCCGTAAGGAGCAGCACCGGCGTCCCGGAGCCGGCATGCAGGTAGCTCAGCCGCGTGCCGTCGACGACGACCTCGCGCCGGCGCACCGAGACCTCGCTCTCGCTCAGCATCACGAGCGGTTCGCGATGAGCGCGGCCGCGAGCGCCGGAAGATCTCGGGCGCTGAGCTCTGGGGCGCGAAAGAACGGCGGGTATGCGCCCCCGTCGCGCGCGAGCCATCCGGTGCGCATCCCGGCCCGTGCGGCGCCGTCGATGTCCCACGGATGGACGGCGACAAGCACAGCGTCTACCGGCTCGACGTCGCAGCACCGGACGGCGTAGGCGTAGGCCTCCGCGGCGGGCTTCCAGCGCCCGGCGTCGCTGACCGACAGGCAGCGCTCCACGAGATCGCGCAGCCCGGCACGCTCAAGCAAGGACTCGGCGACCCGCGCCGCGCCGTTGCTGAGGGTCACGATCCGAACGCCGGCCTCGACGAGCGTGCGCAGACCGGGCACCACGTCGGGGTGCAGGTCGAGCTGAGCCATGGCGCTGACCACGTGCTCGGCCGCCTCCTCAGGCGTCCCGCGAAGATCGTCGACGTCGCTCAGCATCGAGGCGAGCGTGAAGCTCCCGATGGCCGCGAAATCGGCAAGGCACCCCGCCGCGGTGAGGGCGAGGCCGTCCCGAAGGGTCGCGGCGAACCATGCCGGCAGCAGGTCCGGCGGCGCGCCGACCTCGGTCAGCCGCGGGACGAGTCCGCTGAGATCCGACAGCGTCTCGTTGACGTCGAAAACGGCGACGCGCGGAGCGGCCTGCGCGATCGGTGACATGCCCATGATTCGCTCCTACCCCGTCGTATGTCGGGCAAGCCGGTCAGCGGTCATGTCAGACCGCGCAGCATGAGAGGGTGCTCAAGTCACGGGTGAAGGCCTGAGCGGCGAGATACAGCCCCTCACCGATGGTCAAGTACGGATCCCAGCTCTCGGCCAGGTCGGTGACGGTCATGCCGGCATCGATGGCGTAGACCCCGGCGAGGATCGCGTCTCCGGCCCCATCGGCCAGCATGTGCACGCCGAGGATGCGGCCCGTCTGGCGTTCGGCGACGAGCTTGACGGCGCCGGTCGACGTGCGGCTGACGATCGCGCGGGGAATGTCCGCGAGATCGACCAGGCGGAACTCGCAGTCCATGCCCGCCTCGTCCGCCTGGGCTTCCGTCAGGCCGACGCTGGCGATCGTCGGACTGGTGAAGGTGATGCGCGGCATCGAGCGGTAGCTGATCTGCCGTGCCGCCTGCTGCCCAAGTGCTCGTCCCGACCGACCGCCGTGATGCGGGCGCGTTCACAGACCCGAACGCCCTCGGACGCCAAGGCCGCCTTGAGCCGCTCGACGATCTCGGGCTCCTCCCCGCGCGCCAGCGTCGACCGCACCAGGAGCGTGACCCGCGTGCCGAGGTGGGCGAAGAACTGGGCCTGCTCCAAGGCCACCGGCCCGCCGCCGATGACGATCAGCGACTCGGGCAACTCCTCGAGCTCCATGGCCGTGGTCGAGGTCAGGAACCCGCTGTCCGCGAGCCCGCGGATCTCCGGGATCGCTGGTTCGGCGCCGGTGGCCAGCAGGTAGTGGGCGGCCTCGATCCGCCGGCCATCGACATCAAGTGCCGGCCCGTCGAGGAAATGCGCGTCGCCCTCGACGATCTCGATCCCCTGCCGGGCCGCGATGTCGACGTACTTCTGCCGGCGCAGTGTCTCGACGATCGCATCCTTGCCGGCGATGAGCGCGGCGAAGTCCACCGGCCCGCCGTGGGTGCGCACACCGGGAAAGCGCGAGCCGTCGGCACGGTGGCGGCTCTCGGCGGCGGCGAGCAGCGCCTTCGACGGGATGCACCCGAGGTTGACGCAGGTGCCGCCGACGGTGCCGCGCTCGATCATGACGACGCGGAGATCGGCGCGGCGTGCGGCGAATCGCCGCGGAGAACGCTGCTCCTCCCGACCCGACGATGGCCAGGTCGATGTCGGACGCGATCTGACTCCTCGTGCGCGTGGCGGACTCGGAGGGGCGTTCAGGGCTCAAGGCTCTCGACGCCCTTCAGGTACGCCTCGGTGAACGTGGGGAACTGCGCGACGGTGTCTCGTACGGTGAGCACTCCCGCCCCGGCCCCGAACAGGCCGCCGACGGCGATGCTCCCGAGCGCGCCGGCGATCAGCGGGGCGCCGGCGCAGCACACGACCGCGAAGACGCCGAGGCCAACCGTGGCAAGACCGGCCTTCGGGCCAGTCTGAACCTCCTTCGGGGCGTGGTTCATCAGCATCCCTTCCCGTCGACTCGCCGGCAGGCGGCGACGTGTTCAGCGTTGTCAGCCAGCAGGGCTCGGCCGAGCGCGAGAAGTTCGCTCACTCGCGGGTCGGCGACTCGGTAGTGCACCGTGCGGTGCTCGCGCCGCGTGTGCACGAACCCGCACCAACGCAGACACGCGAGATGATTGGACAGGTTCGTCCGCCCGAGGCCCAGCCTCAGGGTCAGCTCGCCGACCGACATCTCGCCGCGCTGGTGCAACAGCTCGATCACCCGCACACGGGCCGGATCAGACAGCACCTTGAAGTACTTGGCGACCAGGTCGGGCTCGGTCGGGTGCTGCGGAAGCAGGAACGGACCGTCGATGACGGAGATAGCGGCCACTCATGTCAGTGTAGCCTGACATGAGAGTTCGCGCCGTACCCTGCCCCGCTCGCGCGGCCGCTGAACCGTTCGTCCGAGCGCAGTGTCGAACGCTTCGTGATCGATCAGCTGCGATCGCTCGTCGACTCCGCCGGGCCCTTGGGGCCGGCCGCGTTCGTCGCCGCATATGCCGTCCTGACCGTCGCCTTGGTCCCGGGGACGATCCCGTCTCTCGCCGCCGGAGCGCTGTTCGGTCCGGGTGTGGGGCTCGCTGCTGGTGATCGCGGGCGCGACCGCCGGTGCAGTCGGGGCCTTCGAGGTCGCCCGGCGCATCGGGCCAGCGGACGCGCCGCCTGGTTGGTGAGCGGGTCCTGCGAGCCGACGCCTGGTGCAGCGGCGCGGTGTCTCAGGGGTGATCGGCCTGAGGCTGCTGCCAGTCGTGCCGTTCAACGCGCTCAACTACGCGTTCGGATTGTCGTCGGTGCGTCGCCGCGACCACGCCATTGGGACCGCGATCGGCATCGTTCCCGGCAGCGTCGCGGTCGTGGCCCTCGGCGATTCGATCGCCGACCCGGGATCGGTCGGTTTCATGGCGTCGCTCGGAGCCGTAGCCGTGTTGCTCGCAGCGTCGGTCGTGAAGTCACTCGCGATCTGTGCCAGGCGGAGGATGACTGCAGCCCGCGGCCTGGTCAGACCGGGGGCGGCGCGCCCCCGCCGTCGATGTGCGGCTCTTCCCGCAGCCGATCGAGCACGCCGTCGCTGACCCGGACGTGGGGCGCCTCGGTGTTGCGCAGCTGGCCGAGCGCCGACACCGTGCGACGTAACCCAGCCATGAACCTCGCGCACGGAGGGCACATGTGCGTGTGCGACTCGATGCGCCCACGATCGTCTGGTCCGAGCTCTCCGTCCAGGAAGGCCGAAGCCTGCGTACGCGTGAAGCGGTGGTCGCCATGAAAGCGAAGAGGGTGCAGCAGGACGGCGCGGATCATCAAAGCTCTGAATCCTCCGGGAGATAGTCACGTACTGCGTCGCGGACCGCCAGTCGCGCCCGGTGCAGGCGGCTCTTGAACGCCGCCTCGCCGAGGTCCAGGATCGCCGCAGCCTGGGTGGTGCTCAGGCCCTCGATGTCGCGGAGAACCAGCGGGGCGCGCTGGTCGGGTTGCAGGCGTTGCACCGCCTGTTCGAGTGCGTGCCGCAGGTCGTCCTGCTCGAGGCGGCGCGGAGGGCCCGGCCTCGTGTCGGCGGGCTCGACGAGCTGCTCGTCCAGGGAGACCGCGGGCGCGCGGCGGCGAGACATGCGGCGGTTGGACTCGTTGACGCCGATCCGGTACAGCCAGGTGAAGAACTGGCTGTCTCCCTTGAACGTGGCGATCCCGCGCCACGCGCGTAGAAACGCCTCCTGGGTGACCTCCTCCGCCTCGTGGGGGTCGTCGACCAGGCGCCGCACGACGGTGTGCAGGCGATCGGCGTAGAGGCGGACGAGCTCTTCGAACGCGAGCCGGTCACCCGCTCGCGCGCGAGCGACCAGTGCGCCGTCCTCGACGTTGGGTCGGGACTGCTCGCTCATCCGAGCTCTCGACGCATGCTCGCCAGCTTCGCATTGTCGCGACACGCTCGCCGGCATCAACCGTGCCGCCAGCGAGGGCGACGAGTCATCGGCCGACGTGCGCCTGGGTGGGCGCGCAGGTGCTCGAGGACCCCGGGAACGACGGACCCGTCGGGGTCAGATGCGTCGGTGGCGATCGACCGAAGCGCGGCTCGGAGCCGGATGAGGCCGCGGAGCATCGGGCCGCACTCAGGGCAGTCGGCGACGTGCTGCGCGAAGCGCGCGCGCTGACGCGGGGTCAGCGCGCCGTCCAGCGCATCGGGCATCGCTCGCTGCGCGAAGCGGTGATCTCGGTGCATGCGATCCCATCGGGGCACGTCAGATCGGACCCGTCGGCGCCGAGAACGATTCAGGGCTCCGAGCGCCGGCGCCCGTCTCGTGGCCGTCGGAACGCTGATCGGGTCGGCCGACGACCTGTCGCGAATCGTTCCCGTGCACCGTGGGTCTGACGGTGCGATGCACCGACCGTCAAGCGCGTCGTCTCGCCGGCGCCGCGCGGCGACCCTCCGATGACTGATCCTTCGGCCGGCGTCGGTGTGCTGGCGGCGATGGCCGCTGGGATGATCTCGTTCCTCTCGCCCTGCGTGCTGCCGCTGGTTCCTGGCTATCTCTCGGCGGTCAGCGGGGTGCGGCCAGCTGATCGCGCCGAAGCTTCACTTCGGCGCGTGCTGATCCCGAGCCTGCTGTTCGTCGCCACCTTTTCGTCGGTCTTCATCCTGCTGGGCGTCGGCGCGACCGGCGTCGGCCAGACGCTGCAGGCCCACCGCGCGACGCTGGAGAAGGTCGCCGCGGTGGTCATCGTCATGCTGGGGATCGTGTTCGTATCAGCACGCTTCGTGCCGGCGATGAACCGCGAATGGCGGGTTGACGGGCTCATGCAGCGCGCCGGCCGCGGGGGACCGATCCTCGCCGGGGCCGCGTTCGCGATCGCCTGGACGCCGTGCGTGGGGCCGACGCTCGGCGCGATCCTCACCGCCGCTTCGCTGAGCGGATCCGCGACGCGAGGGGCGTATCTGATGGCGTGGTACTCGGCGGGCCTGGCGTTGCCGTTTCTGGCGACCGCGATCTTCTTCGATCGCGCGACGACCGCGTTCGCCGTCGTCAAGCGCCACTACAGCGCGGTGCTGACCGCAGGGGGCTTGGTGCTGATCGTGATGGGGGTCCTGATCTGGACCGGGGAGCTCGCCACACTCAACGCCCAGGCCCAGCGGCTCATGAGCGACCTCGGCCTCAACTTCTTCAACGAGGTGTGACCATGGCGACGTTGACCCGACGATGCGCACCGACGCACAACTGCTCGGCGCAGTGTCGGGTGTGAGGGAACCCACGGCGTGTTTCCCCGGTGCAACCTCGCGTGCACCCCCTGCTATCACGCCAAGGAGGCACAGCGCGTGCGCACCGACCGCGACCACACCTTTACGCAGGTGGAGGCGCAGATGACGTTCCTGCGCGGGGCCCGTGGGACAGGCCAGCATGCGCAGCTGATCGGCGGCGAGGTGTCCCTGCTGGACGCCGACGACCATGCCCACACCCTGGAGGTCATGCTCCGTCACGGCCGCAAGCCGATGAGCATGACCCACGGCGACTTCGACGATACCTATCTGCGCCGCCTGGCCCTCGACGCCGAGGATCGACCGCGTTTTGACGTGCTCCGGATGGCGGGGCACTTCGACTCGCTGATGCTCGGCCGCCGCGGGGTGCCGCGCCCGCGCCCCGAGCATGACCTCGACGCGCCACGGCGACACTTCGTGGAGATGTTCGAACGGCTCCAGGCCGAGCACGGGGTGCGCTTCGACCTGGCCCACAACATGACCGTGACCCCGGCCAACCTCGCCGAGGTCGCAAAGGTCACGCGCACCGTGATGGGCCTGCGCTACGGGATGGCGTCCTTTCAGCCGGCGGCGCATGTCGGCAACCCTAAGCGCTGGCGCGAGGACTACCGCGGCGTCGGCATCGACGAGGTCTGGGCGCAGATCGAAGCGGGGCGGGCACGCGGCTGCCGTGGGCGCATCTGCAGATGGGCGATACGCGCTGCAACCGCTCGGCCTACGGGGTGGTTGCCGGCGGCCGCTGGTTCGACGCTGCTCGATGACCGCAACCCACGCGACCTGCGGGCCCGGGACCGCTTCCTCGCAGCGTTCGGGCGGATGGACTTCGAGCGGCCTCGGCTCGCCCGCGCGCTGGCGCTGCTGCGCGTGACCGCGAACCACCCCGGCATCGTGCCGCAGGCGGCCGGGTGGGCGCTGAGGTTCGCGCGCAGAGTCGGGGTGCGGCGGCTCCTCACCGGGCGCCCACGGGCGTTGACCTTCGTCGTGCACGCCTTCATGGACGCCTCCGTGGTGCGGCCCGCGTGGGAGGCGACCGAGCGCGGCGAGGTGGCCGTCGACCCGGAGGTGCGAGCCGCGCAGGAGCGCCTGCGAGCCTGCTCCTACGCGATGGCCCACCCCGAGCAGGGACGCACGGTTCCGGCCTGCGTGCAGCACAGCATCATGGACCCGGCCGAGAACCTCGATCTGCTCGAGCTGCTGCCGATGCACCCCGGCACGTGACGAGCGGCGAGCAGTGGGCGCGAGCCGAACTGCGCTACTGCGCGCACGCCGCCGTCGTCGGCTTCCTCGCGGCGTCCGGGCGCCGCGCCGACGAGGTGCGCCGCGCTCGCCCGGCGCTCGCCCGCCGTGCACGCCGCTGGGAGCTCGGCGGCACGGTCGCATGGTCGAGCCTCGCGCTGAGCGGACGCGAGCCGTTTCGCCGCCGCGCGGTGTCCGGCTTGGCTTGGTGGGGCCTCGTGGCGGTGATGTCGAATGGCATCTCGGGATGATCGAGTCCGAGGACGGCGAGCCCCGCAATCTCGGGCCCGCCGACGCACTGACCCTCGCTCGCGCGTTCCTCGTCCCGGTGATCGCCCACGACCTGGACGCGGCAGCACTGACTGCGGCGGCCGTCAGCGACCTCCTCGACGGCATCGCCGCGCGAGCCACCGTCCCCACCCGCGCCGGACGCGACCTCGAAGGACTCGTCGACGCCGCTGTCCTGGCAGCAGCGCTGCGCTGCGCCCATCGCACCGGGCGGCTGAGCCCAGCGGTCATCGCCCTCGAGCTCGGGCGCATCACCGCCGGCTTCGGATACACCGTCGCGGTCTACTTCGCGCGCACGCAGCCACCGAGCCGGACCGTCCTGCGGGCAGGACGCCTGACCACCCCGCTGCGCCTGGCGGGACTCATGGCCGCGGGTCGTGGCTGGCGGCGGTCGGCCGACGCGCTGCTCGCCACGGGGTCGCTGATCAGCATCTTGCTGCTGGCGTACGCATTGCGCGCAAGCCACCACGACGACCGCGCGCGCCCGGCGCCCGAGACGATCATCGCATCGCTTCACGTCGCCGCGGCGCCCGTCACGGCCTGATGCTCGACCGGCGCGCCCGCGCGCTCTACGCGCCGGCCCTCGACCGCGCGGCCAACCGTACGGTACACGCCGGGATCAGCGCTGGCGCGGTGACCGCCGCCGGGCTGCTGGTCGGCGTCGGCGCCTGCGTGGCAGCGGCCACCGGCACGTGGGCGGCAGCGCTGGTCCTGTGGCTGCTCAACCGCACGCTCGACGGGCTCGACGGCGCCGTCGCGCGTCGGTCGAGTGCCTCGGATCTCGGCGGGATGCTCGACTTCCTCGCCGACTTCGTCGTCTACGGCGGCTTCCTCGTCGGCGTCGCGATCGCCCAGCCCGGCGCGCGTGTGGCGTGCGCGGCTCTGCTGGCCGCCTATCTGCTCAACAACGTCGCTCTGCTGAGCTTCGCCTCGCTGATCGAGAAGCGCGGTCTACCCCTGGGCGACGAGCGTTCGCTGCGTTTCACCTCGGGGCTAACCGAAGGCACCGAGACCGTCATCGCGTACGCCGCGATCTGCCTGTTCCCCGCGCAGGCGGCGACGATCGCGTGGGTCTTCTCGGCGATGGTGCTCGTCACGGTCGGGCAGCGCGTCGCGCTGGCCGTGCGCACCCTGGACTGACGACTGTCACGGCAGCGCGTATGCGCGTATGTCGGCGTCCAGCGACCTCTGTGAGGTGTAGCCGCCTTGGCGCACGAAGCGCCGCTTGCCCTTTGCGTCGTAGAAGATCGTCGTCGGCCATCCAACTCCCGCTCCGACCGACCGGGCCTGGGCGGCTCCGGGATCGTTGATCGATGGGTAGGGGATCGGAAACTGCTTGAGGAACGACTCCGCGTCGCCGCGGTTGTCGTTGGAGTCCAGTCCCAGGAACGCGACCTTCCCGTCGTAAGCCTTGCTCAAGCTCTGGAAGTAGCCGAACTCCGCACGGCAGTTCGGACACCACGACGCCCACATGTTCACCACGACTGGCACGCCCTTGAGCTTCGCCAGCCGCGCCGTCACGTTCTCGTCGATCAGCTGGTTGGCCTGAGCTCGCAGACCGGCAAACGCACCGTGTGCCGCAGGTGAGCGCGGGCGGCGAGCGCCGGCGGCGGACGCCGATGCCGCGGCAGGTCGCGGCGGCACCGCTGTCAGCGCCGGTCCCGAGTCACGGGTCGACGACTTTGAGCTCGTTCCGACGATCAGCAACGTTGCGGCCGCGCCGAGCGCGACCACCACGCCGGCGGCGAATCGCATGGTGCTGCGACGCTGCGCAGCCGCGGCGGCCTGCGCCTCGGTCTCCCGACGCGCTTGGCGACGGCGTTCCTTCTCCTGCCGATTAGACATGCGAAACCTCCTGGGTCGGGCGGGCGTGACGGTTCAGGTCAGTCGGCGTGGACGGCCACCCCGTTCCAGAACGCGATGCGTCCTTTCATGCGCCGCGCCAACGGCCACGGGCGCCGGTACCCCCACGCCGCGTTCTCGGAGCGAACGCCGTCGACCTCGACGGTCCAGTAGTTGGCGATGCCCTTCCACGGGCACAGCGTTCGGCTCGACGTCGCGTGCAGCAGCTCGTCGCGCACGTCGTCGACGGGAAAGTAGTGATTGCCCTCCACGACGATCGTGTGGTCACTCTCGGCGATGGTCTGCCCGTTGAACGTGGCGTGAGCGGTCATGGAGCGTTGGACCCGCCGCGGCGCGATTCGGTTCCTCGTGCTCCGGACCCCCACTGCCCGGCTGCTCTTTCTCCGGCTGTCGGCATCATCAGACGCGACGCCCCAGCCGCCGGCGCGCCGCCAGGATCGCGCGGGCCAATGCCCGGTAGCGCGGGCTGGCGTACTTCTGGCGCAGGTGCTCGTCGGCTGCGCGTGACGGGCCTTCGGCCAGCGTCGGGTAGGCGTGGACCGTCGTCGAGAGCGCGTCGATCTTGTCGCCCGCCACCACCCGGGCGGTGAGCTCGGCGATTGCCTCGCCGGCGCCGGCGGCCGCGACGGTCGCGCCCACCAGCCGTCCGCGGGGATCGGCGACGAGCAGCGCGAAGCCTTCGGGCTCGCCCTCGGTGATCGCGCGGTCCAAGACCGCATAGTCGCTGCGCGCGAGGATCGTGCGATCACCCCAGCGCTCGCGGGCCTGTGCCTCCGTGAGCCCCACGTGCGCGACCTCGGGGTCGGTGAAGGTGACCCACGGGATCGTCTCAGCGACGGTGCGCCGGATGCCGAACAGGGCGTTGGCCGATGCCACGCGCGCGTGGTTGGCCGCGACGTGCGTGAACGGCAACCGCGCCGTCACGTCGCCCGCGGCGTAGATGCGCGGCGCGCTGGTGCGCAGGTGGTCGTCGACGACGATCGCGCCTCGCTGGTCGATCTCGACGCCGGCGGCCTCGAGCCCGATTCCCGTGGTCCGCGGCCGCCGGCCGGCGGCGACGAGGAGTCGATCGAACGTGACCGTGTCGCGCTCGCCTTCGACGTCGATGATCAGCTGGCCGGGGGCGCCGTCCGGCCGGAGCACGTCGACCGCCCGCGCCCGGAGGCGGACGTCGACGCCGTCTGCGGCCAGACGCCTGGCGATCAGCGCGCCCGCATCGGGCTCCTCCTTGAGCAGCAGACGATCGGCGAGCTCGACGAGCGTCACGCTGGCCCCCAGACGGGCGAACGCCTGTCCGAGCTCACACCCGATCGGCCCGCCGCCGAGCACCACCAGGCGACCCGGGAGCTCCCGCAGCGCCCACACGCTCTCGGTCGTCAGGACGTCGGCGCCGGTCAGGCCCCTGATCGGCGGGATGCCAGGCTCTGAGCCGGTCGCCACGATCGCCGAGGCGAACCGCAGCCGGCGGCCGCCCGCTTCGATGGTCGACGCGTCGACGAAGTGCCCTTCGCCGACGATGACCTCTACGCCGGCGTCGCGCAGACGAGCCGGGGAGTCGTGCGGCTCGATGTCGGCGATCGCCGCGCGCACCCGGTCCATGACCCGGGCGAAGTCGATGGTCGGCTCGACCGGGGCAAGGCCGACAGCGTCGGCATGACGCATGCGGTGCGCCATGTGCGCGGCCGCGATCAGGCTCTTGCTGGGAACACAGCCCGTCCACAGGCAGTCACCGCCGGTGCGGTCGCGTTCGACCAGGGCCACACGCGCGCCGACGCCGGCGGCGATGAACGCCGAGACGAGCCCCGCGGTGCCACCCCCCACGATCATCAGGTCGTAGCGATCGATCATGTCCCGGGATTCCATCGGGTCCGAATGAGCATGTGATCTGTGACCCTCATGAGACGTACTCGGTTCGCCGCCCCGACGTCGGACGCCTCACCCGGCGCGGAAGCCGAGCAGTTCGCACATCTGCGCGACGGTGCACCCCAGCGGCTTCATCTGCGATCAGGATCCCGCCGGCCGAACCGAGGGCGGCTTTGCCCGTACACCGAGGATCAGAGGCCCGAGCGCGGGCGATGATCCAAGATCGCACCACCTCTCACAATGGCTTCCTCCTACCCGCCAGGCGCATTCTGCGACCCTCGCCGGGAGCGATCGGGCGCGTCGGAGTGGGCAGCTCGATCAGCTTCTGGCCCCGCCAGCCGTGATGACTCGTTGGCCAGCCATGCCAGCGAGGAGTCGAGAATCGGCGTCGGGCGGCGTGCGACGCTGCGCAGGCGACCGCCGAGGCGGCGGGCGGCGCCGCCGAAGTCCACGGCTGACGCCGAGGCGCCGAGCACCGTGCCGACGAGGGCCAGTGTCGGAACCCAGCGCAGCCGGCGCACGACCCGTAGGGAGACGGTCCGCAGCCCCTGGCTGCCCGCCGCGCTGTGAAGCCAGACGGCGATCAGCACGAGCAGGGCCACCCGCGACGCTCGGCGGGCGGCGGGCCCGGCGCCGATCCCGCCCACCAGGCCGAACGCCAGCGTCGACAGCGCGAGCGGAAGGGCGAGCGCCAGCCCGCGAGCGAGGGTGCGCCAACCGGCCGCGGTGAACGTCCAGGCGATCGCCAGCAGGACGCCGATCACGCCGAGCGCGCGCGTGTCGGTGCTCGCAAGCGCCGCGGCGAAGCCGGCGATCGCCAGGCCGACGAACGCCTGGGCATGTGGGCACGCGGGCGCTTCCGCCGGCCGCTCCGATCCGGGCTGGGCGAGCGCGGCGACGCTCGCCCCGGCCGTCCATTGGCGCAAGCCGCGCCGGATCACCCACGCCTGGATCAGCCCGGCCCCCAGCGACCACACGACGAGCGAGGCGAAGGTCAGCCACAGCGCGGCCGCATCCCCCGCGGGAAGAAAGCCGAAGGTGTGGCGCAGGCGCTCGTAGCTCCCCAGGTAGGCATCGAGCCCGATCAGGACGATGATCGAGAACGCGCTCGTCAGCGCGTAGTAGCCGGTGCGGACCGCCGCGCCCGCGATCGCCATCGTCAGCAGCGAGCTGCGGCGGCGCACGAGCAGACCGAGCAGCGGGGCACTGGCCGCGTGCGGGACGGGGATTCCCATCCGGGCGGGTCCCATGATCGCCATCGTCTCCACGAGGCTCGCCGTCGCCGTCGCATACCCGGCCCGCCCGCCGTGGCGTTCGGCCGCTCGCGCCAGCGGTACCCCGCCGGCGACTCCCACGGTCCAGCCCAGCGGCACGGCGCGCGCAGCGAGAAAGGTCAGCGCACTGACGTTCGCCATGCCCGACAGCTCGCGAGCCTGGTCGGGTTCCTGAGCAGGATGGGCCTGGGATCTCCTCGCCGGGGTCGGCTGCGGGCTCTCAGCCATGCGGAACACGGCGGCGAAGCGGTCGGTTTGCGAATGCGGCGACGCGGTAAGCGACCTCATCCTGGCCTCGGCGGTGATCACCGTGCTCGCGCTCGTGCTCAGCACGCGCGAGCGCAGCCCGGTCTCCGGGCGCACGCTCGGGCTGGGGGTCGCGATCGTGGGCGGCCTGGCCGCCGCCCAGCTCGTCTACCGTATGGCCGTGCCGCCGTTCGGCTGCCTGACCTACAGCGCCTGTGGCACCACCGCGAAGGCGGACGTGACGCTGCTGGCCGGCATCTGGATCGGCCTGAGTGGCTGCGCGCTGGCCCTCCTAGGAGGGCTCGGGCACACGTTCAGCGCCGCGGCTCGGCGCACGCCTGCGGCGCCGGTGATCGCCGAGCGACAGGCGGGTATCACGCCGTGGCTGGGCCTGGCAGGAGGCGCCATGGTCGTCGCGTTCGTCGCGCCGTTCACGTTCTTCAAGATCTACCGCGTCGAGGGCTTCTTCGGCTCGAACTCCACCGCGACGTGGGGCGGCTGGTTGCCTCTGCCGCACACGAGCAGCCTCGTGCTGGCTGCGGTGATCGTGAGCTCGGTGCTGGTCATCGCCGCTGCGCGGCGACGGTCGCTGCTCAGCCCATCGGCGCTCGGTGCCACGATCGGCGTGCTCGGCTTCATCGTCGCCTCGCGTGAGCTGTTTCGCATCCTGCAGTCGCCGTTCAGCAGCGCAGGTGGCAGCGACACCGCGGTCGGGACCGTGACGATCCTGGCCCCGTTCTGGATCGGCTTCGCGGCGGCCGCAGTCGCCTTCGTCGCGGCGGTCGTGCAGACGGTCCTGTACCGCGAGCCGGCCTCGCGCGTGGCCCGCGCGCCCGCGCCATCGGTCGGGCATCCGCAGACCGGAGCGACGGCATGACCACGCACGCGTCGGGAAGCGACGGCGCCGCGGCAGAGCTCGACGACACCATCCGACGGCTGGCCGACCTCCGGGAACGAGCGCGCGGCGGCTTGTGGTGCGGCGGCGTCGGCGTCGGCGGCGGCATTCCCGCGTCGAGCAACCTGCTCGACCACGCGCCGGCGGTCTGCTTCCGGTCGCGCTCGCTCTGCTCGCGCTGTTCGCGGCGTTCGCCTGGATGGTGCGCAGATGGGGCGCCCGTCCGCCGGCGCTGCCCGCGGACGGCCCGGCCGTGCCGCGCGCGTTGCCGGCCGACAGCCCGGCCACCACCCCGGGCGCGCTGCCGCCGCAACCGCGGTCGGCGGACCGCCGGGCGCGCGCGCAGCGGCCACTGGCTGTCCTGCCGGCCTGACCATCGTTCGGCGCGTCCGGCCTTGACTCCCAGGCCGGACGCGCCGCGCGTCAGGCCGTCAGGACGCGTCGTGCTCCTCCTCCGTCGGGCCGAAGCCGCGCCGGCGCGCGACGCGCTGTGCGAGCGGGGCGGCGATCGCCAGCAGCACGACCAGGCCCGCCGCCACCAGGAACTTCGGGCGACGTGGGGTGATCGATGGATCCGCCCAGCGCCGAGTAGGCGAACGTGCCGGGGATGATGCCGATCGCGGTTCCGAGCAGGTAGCTGCGGGTGGGGACCGATGTGACCCCGGCCGCGTAGTTGAGCACGTTGAACGGAAACAGCGGAATGAGCCGGACGTAGAGGACGGCCAGGAACCCGTTGCGCGAGATCCAGGCGTCGAGCTTGCCCAAGCGCTTCCCGGCGATCTGCTCGACTCGCTCGCGTCCCAGTCGCCGGCCGATCTGAAACGAGATCCCGGCGCCGATCGTTGCGCTGACCACCGTCAGCCCCGTGCCCAGGACCGCGCCGAACAGGACACCGCCGGCGGCCGTCAGCACCGTGCCCGGAACGAGCAGCACGGTGAGGCCGATGTAGAGGGCGGCGTAGACGATCGGCCCGGCCACGCCCGCCGATCGCACCGCGCTCTCGATGCCGTCCTTGCTCGGCCCACCGATGAGGATCGCTGCAACCACCCCGGCGACGAGCACGATTGCCAGCACGCCGAGCCGAAGGCGCGGTGAAACGAGCACCCGCAGGAGCCCGCTGCGCTCCGGCCCGCTCATGAAGCAGCGGCCGCGCGCATCAGGCGGTGCTGCGTACCGCGCGCACACCGGGACCGCCGGGCGGCCATTTCGCACACGTTAGCGTCAGCCGATCTGGGTCGGGGGCGGCGCCGTCTGACGGGGTGCGGGGGTGGGGTATGGCACGCCCACCGCCCCGACCCGCGCGGGAGGGCCGCGGTGGGCCGGGGTCCGAGCAGTCGTCTGGTCAAGAGCGCTCGCGGTCAGGCCGTGGAGGATGATGGCGACCAACACGCAGGTGACGGTCGTCCAGATGAGGACCTGCTGTTACCCAGCGGTCGAGCGCGACCTCGCAAAGGCGCTCGCGCGAGACGCCCAGGTCCGAGCGGACGCGTGGGCAAATGTTGACGAGGCGGGTTCACGGCCGCGGGCACGTGACTTCCGACCCGCCACGGTCCCGAACGGTGCGCCCAACGTCGCGCGTCGGGGTTCGATGCCGGTGAATCGACTCGGCTTTGTGGGGGTCCGAGGCGATGAGGCCGCTACGGAGACGATCGACCGCTCCCGGTGCCGTCACCTGACCAATCCTTGAAGGAGAAGCCGTGCTGAAGATCGCCATCATCCTGCTCGCCGCCCCCGACACACCGGAAGGGACTGGCCGCATGGCCAACGCGCTGACGACGACGCAGGAGTTCCAGGAGGCCGGAGACGAGGTTCGGCTCATGTTCGACGGCGCCGGGGTCACCTGGGTTCCGAGACTGACGGACGCCGACGAGAAGTACTTCCGCCTGTTCGAGGCTGTGCGCCCCGTGGTGAGCGGCGCGTGCCTGTACTGCTCGCGGGCCTACGGCGTCAAGGACGCGATCGAGCAGTCCGGGGTGCCGTTCGTCTCAGATTTCAAGGATCACCCGAGCATGCGCGCGCTCGTCGCCGATGGCTTTCAGATCATCACGTTCTGACGTGGAGCCCTCTCGGCAGACCGTGGCGATCACCGTCTACGTGCTCGGTGGCTGTCCACACTGCACGCGGGCGACGTCGCTGCTCGGTCGTCGCGGAATGAGGCACGAGACCGTGTCGGGCGACGGGATCCCCGGGTTCCGGCGCCGGCTGCAGGAGCTGACCGGTGGATCCACCGTCCCACAGGTCGTCGTCGACGGCCGTCCGATCGGGGGCGCCGACCGTCTCGCACGCCTGGACCGGCGCGGAGTGCTCGCCGCCTTGGCCGTCGGCGACCCGATGCCGGCAATCCGTGTCCACAAGCGGCGGCTGCGGCGCGCGGCGTCGTGCTGGGTGGCCGAGGCCTTCGACGCCACCGGGCGTCGCGTGGGGCGCGCCGCGGGGCGCGACGAGACGTCCGCGCGAGACGCGCTGACACGCGCGATGAGCCACGACAAGCCCAACGGGACCTCCTGACCACGGACTCCGGAGCTCAGGCCGTCTCGTCGGCGGCGGGAACCGATAACGGCAGCCTCCAGACGTGCTCGGTGGTGAGCTCGACGTCGACCTGCTGCCCGGCGTGGGGCGCTGTGTGCGGCGCAACGTGGGCCTGGATGCGGCGGCCGCCGCAGTCGACGATCACGCGTACGTGGTCGCCGGCGTAGTGGGCTTCGAGGACCGTCCCCGGCGATCCGCTACCGGTGTCGATGCACACGTGCTCGGGGCGGATGGCCAGCGTCCCGATGTCGTCGGCGATCAGGTTCGCCACCCCGAAGAACCGCGCGACCGCCGCGCTGACCGGCCGTTCGAACAGGGCGCGCGGCTCGTCGTGCTGCACGACGCGGCCCTCGAGCATCAACGCGACGCTGTCGCCGAGCTCGGCGGCCTCGGAGCGGTCGTGGGTGATGATCACGGTCGTAAGCCGGCGCTCGCGCTGGACGTCGCAGATGACGCGGCGCAATGCGTGCCGGCGGTTGGGGTCCAGCGCGCCGAGCGGCTCGTCGAGGAGCAATAGGTCCGGGTCGCCGCTGAGGGCGCGCGCGAGCGCCACGCGCTGCTGCTCGCCGCCCGACAGGCCCTGCACGCGGCGCTTGCTCAAGGCGGTGATCCCCACCTCTTCGAGATGCCTGGCGGCGGCATCGCGGCGTTCGCGCCGCGTGAGGCCCGCGGCGCGCAGCGGCAGCGCGACGTTGTCGAGAACGTCGAGATGCCCCAGCAGTCGCGGCTCCTGGAAGACCACGGCGATGCCGCGGCGATGCGGAGCGGCGCGGTGGATCTCGCGGCCACCGAGCAGGATCCGTCCTTCGTGCAGCGTCTGCAGGCCGGCGATCGCGCGCAGCAGAGTGGTCTTTCCCGCCCCCGACGGCCCGACGAGGGCCATCCGGGTGCCCGCATCGACGCGCAGCGACAGCCCTCGCAGCACGGGTGTGCCGCCCGGCGCGACGGTGAGCGACTCGCAGGACAGCTCCGACGGGATCACAGCGGTTGCCTTCCGGCTCGGACGCTGACAACGAGTGCGGCGATGGCGGGGGCGAGGAACAGCAGCGCGAGCGTCGCCGCCACCTGGGGGTCGGCGCCGACGAACGGCAGCAGCACGACCGGGAGCATCGGCCGGCCGGCCCCGACGGCCAGGCTCGAGCCGTAGTCGCTCCAGGAGACCAGGAAGCCGAGCAGCGCGGCGGCGGCGATCGTCGGTGCCGCCGCCGGAAGCGTCACCCACGCCAGGCGGCGCAGAGGAGTGAGCCCGCTGACGCCGCCCATCTCCTCCAGCGCGGTCAGGCGGGGTCCGAATCCGGCGAGCAGGACGATCGTGACGTAGGGCAGCACGAACGTCAGATGCGCGGCGACAAGGGCGAAGGTGGTGCCGTCGAGGCCCAGGCGGATGAACCACTCGGTCAGGCCGCTGCCCACCGCATAGCTGGGCACAAGCAACGGCATGGCGAGCAGCAAGAAGACCGGTGCAGGGTGACGTAACCGCCGCTCGCCGAGCACCCGCGCGGCGGGCCAGCCGACCAGAAGCGCGACAGCCACCGTCACCAGCGCGACGATCAGCGAGTTCGTGAACGCCGTTGCGGTATCACCGGAGAATGCGATCCGCACGCCGCGCAGCCCGAGGCGCTGCGGCACGATCGCGGGCGCGCGCCAGACGTCGGCGAACGCACGGACGATCAAGGCCAGCAGCGGCAGGGCGACGAGCGCCGCGACCGCCGGTGCGCGTGCTTGGCGCAAACGCTCAGCCACCTTGCGGATCCCGGGCAGAGCGGACCGCGACGGCCGCCAGCAGCATCGATGTCAGCGCGCTCAGCAGCAGCGCCGCCGCGGCCGTGCTCTGACCGGTGACGAGGTCCGCGTGCGTGGCCTGCAGCGCGTACTCGGCGACGGTGGGTGGATAGGACGGCCCCAGCGCCAGGGGCACCTCGAACGCGCCAAGCGCGTAGGCGAACACGACAATCGAGCCGACAACCAGCGGCCCGCGAACGGTCGGCCAGGTCACCCAGCGCAGGCGCTGGGCCGGCGAGACGCCAAGCGCGGCGGCGGCCTCGTCGCGCTCACGATGACCTTGTCCCATGGAGGCCAGCAGCAGCAGCACCAGGAAGGGCGCCTCCTTGTAGACGTAGACGAGCACGATCCCGAGCCCGGCGCGGTCGCGCACGAGCGTGAACGGCAGCCCGCCGAGGAGCCGCTCGGCCAGGCCGCCCGGCGCCAGCCAGAGAACCGCGACGCTGGCGACGAGCAGGTGCGGGACAGGCACGGGAAGCGCGAGCAGCGCCCGGACCCGAGTCCCGCTGCGACGTGCGGCCATCCCCACGGCCAGAGCCACGAGCGCGGCCAGCAGTGTGCTGAGGGCGGCGGTGCGCAGCGTGAAGGTCACGGCGTCGGCGAAATCGGGATCGCCGAACAGCGCCCGCCAGGCGTTCAACGTGGCGTGGCCGCCGAGCGGCAGCACGCTCGTGCGCACCGTCCCGACGAGCGCGCCACCGAACAGGACGACGATCGTCAGCGCCGCGGGAGCCAGCAGCGCCCCGTTCCGCACGCGCGGCCGGCGGAGCACCGCGGCGACCGCGGCTATCGGAGGATCTCCTGCGTCCAGCGCCGCTCCAGCGGTGCGACCCGGCCGGAGGGCAGCTCGGGCACGGTCCGTCCGTAGTCGCGCAGGATGTACCGGCTGGCCGCAGCCTTGCTGAACAGCCTCGCGCGGGCACCGAGGCGGTGACGGTCGAGCACGGTGGGGTTGCCTAAAGAGGTCGGCGCGAGCTTGGCCGCCTGCAGCTGCGGGCTGAGCAAAAGGTTGGCCACGACCTGCGCGCCGGCCTGATGAGCGGCGTCGGCAGGGATCGTCACGAACGAGGTGTTCTGCAGCGCGCCGCCTTCAAGGAGGAACGGCCGGGCCGAGGAGGGGAACTCGCCCTTGCGCACCCCGGAGCTCACGAAGGAAGAGTCGTAGGACATCGCGAAGTCGACCTTGCCGTCGCCGAACAGTGTGCTGAGCTCGGCCTCGGACTTCGGGTACGTGGTGCCATGACGGTAGAGGTACGGCTTGAGCTCCTTGAGGTAGGCGAAGGCAGCGTCCTCGCCTCGGGCCGCCACGACTTGGCGCACGAACGCCGAGCCGGTGAAGTCGGGCGGAGCGGGGTAGGTCACCCGGCCGGGATGCGCCCTGGCGTAGTCGAGCAGCCCGTCGAAATCTCGCGGCGGCGCCTTGAGCTTCGCGCTGTCGTAGGCGTAGACGAACGCGGCACGCTGCCACGGCGACTCCTGTCCATCGACGGGCACCTGGAAGTCGCGGCTGGTGGCGGGATCGCTCTGATCGAGGTAGCGGGCGTTGGGCAGTCCGCGCGCCCACCCGCGCAACCACAGGCCGGCCTGCTTGCCCGTCGCAAAGTTCTCACCATTGATCCAGATCAGGTCGACCGCGCCCCCGGAGGTCTTGCCCGCACGACGTTCGGCGACCACCCGCTGCAGCGCGTCGGCGGTATCGGTGATCGGCACGCGCCTGATCTGCACGTCGAGCTTGCGCGCCGCGGGCGCCACGATGTCATCGACGTAGGCGTTGACCTTGTCGTCGCCGCCATACAGCCACCAGCGCACCGTCTGTCCATGAGCCTGCTTGGCGATCGCCGAGAAGCCGGTGGCGTCACCGGCGCCGGCCGTAGGGCTCTTCGAGCCGGTGCTGCCTCCACAGGAGGCCAACACCACGCCGGTCAGCACAACGGCGGCCACGGCGGAGAGGTTGTGTGCGCGTTTCATCGGTCCCCGGTCAGGTTTGCTTGCGGCCGCGCTTCGGCGGTGATCTTCGGCGTACGACCCCGCCCGCGGCTCAAGGGTTCACTGCAGCCGAGCACGTGACGTGAATCGGATCGCATTCCGGCTGGTCTCACCCGTCGGATGTACCTCCCGCCAAAGCGCCACAATCCCCTGCGGTGACCGCTCGTTCGCAATACGAAGGTGGCACGCGCGAGGCGCTCGCCTACTGCCTCCGTCGCAAGCACCTGCGCCGGACGACACGCATCGCGTTCGTCGTCGGCCTGCTGCTGACTGGCGTCAACCAGGGCGCCGTGATACTCGGCGGGGACGCATCGACGCTGACGTGGGTGCGCAGCGCGGCCAACTTCCTGATCCCCTTCGTCGTGTCGAACCTCGGCCTGCTCAGCGGCCGAGGCGCGAGGTCGGGGCCGGCGGTACGGCCGGTTGATGACGAGCACTGACGTCGTCGCGGATCATCGTGCCGCGCGCCGCGCCTTCACCGCCGCCGGTATGACCGGCTTCGTGCGTGAGGCCGGAGACGGCGAGACGGTCCTCTGCATGCATGGCGTCCCAGGAGGACCAGGCTCCCGCGATCGCTGATCTTGTGGCCGGCATCATTCGGGACTGAGCGCTGCGCTGCTCCTCATGCGACTCGCGCACGTACCACGAGCGAGGGATAGCCGCCGCGCGGCACAACGACGCGATGGGTCGCGACCAGCCCGGCGGGGCCGAGCTCGGCCGTCGGGTCCAACGGCCTCAGCCCACCCCACCGGCTGGGACTCGCGGCCGCGAGGGCGCGAAGCAGGAGGCCCGTACCGGTCGCGAGATCGACCACCCGGTCCTGAGGCAGCGGATCGGCGAGCCGCAGCGCCGCTTCGATGGCGCGCGCCTCAAGACGCTCCTGGCCGGCGTACCTCGTCGCGTGTTCATCCCAGGTGCCGGCAGCGGCGCCCGCTCCCCCGCTGGCGTGCTCGATGTCCACGGACTATGCGATCATGGCTTTCACGAGAGGCGCGCCGTCTCAGTGATAGATGCCCACGGCGTCAAGCACGAAGACGAGGAGTACGCAGGCGCAGAAGAACAGCGCCGCACGGCGCACGTGGCGCCACTCCGCGCGCAGATCGGGATGCTCCCCCTCATAGCGCGTGCGTGATCTCGCCATGGCGATTTGGACCCACCCGACACGCGGACGATTCGCCGAACCGTTCTGACCGCGCGCAGGTCGTAGAAGATGGTGTCTCGGGTCCTCACGACGATCCTCCTCATCGCGGCCGCCGCCACGTTCACCGCGTGTGGAGGCGGTCCCGGGCGCGCGCCGGGCGACTCCCGCGCTGCGGCTCGCGCCGACGCGCGCTACCCGGGCTGGAGAACCGACTTCGCCCGCCACTCGGTCGGACTGAACGAGTTTCAGGACGGAGGGCCGCCTCGTGACGGCATCCCGCCGATCGACCACCCGCGCGTCGTGACGCAGCGGCAAGGCGATCGGTTCCTCGACGAGCGCGAACCCGTGATCGTCGTCGAGGAGGGAGCGGCGGCTCGCGCCTACCCCCTCCAGATCCTCGTGTGGCACGAGATCGTCAACGACCGCCTCGCCGGTCGTCCGATCGCGGTCACCTACTGCCCGCTTTGCAACTCCGGCGTCGTCTTCGACCGGCGAGTGGACGGACGCGACCTGACGTTCGGCACCACCGGGAAGCTGCGCCGTTCGGACCTCGTGATGTGGGACCGCCAGACCCAGAGCTGGTGGCAGCAGTTCAGCGGCGGCGCGCTCGTCGGGACGCTGACCGGCAGACGCCTGCGGATGCTCGCGAGCCAGACGCTCAGCTGGCGCGACTTCAAGCACATCTACCCACACGGGACGGTCCTCTCCCGGGACACGGGATTCGTCCGGGACTACGGGCGCAACCCGTACGAGGGCTACGATGCCGACCCGAACGGGAAACCGTTCGCACTTGACGGGGCGCCCGACCGGCGGTTGCCACCGAAGGAGCGGGTCGTCCTGATCCGCAGTGCCGGCGCGGCGACCGTGGTCCCGTTCAGCCGCCTCCAGCGCCACCGTGTAGCAGCCGGGCGTGTCGGGTCTCAGCCCTATGTCGTGCTGTTCAAGCGCGGCGTCCTCTCCGCGCTGGATGCGGGCGTGATCACCGACTCACGGGACGTCGGGACCGCGGCTGCGTTCGATCCCCACGCCGGGACGCGATCCTTCACCTTCGCACCGGCGGGAGCAGGCGTCTTCGTAGATCAGCAGACCGGCAGCACGTGGGACATCACGGGGCGCGCCATCCGCGGCCCATTGGCGGGAGAACGCCTGCGCCCCGTCGCACATGACGAGCAGTTCTGGTTTGCCGTCGCCGCGTTCCTGCCTGCCGCGACGATCGCGAAACCGTGAGCGGGCCGCCTCCACTCAGACCTGCGTCGGCGCGAACCGTCGGCCGCCGACCAACTGGTACCCACCTCCAACCACGTTGAAGACGCCGACCACACCGAGCGCAATCGCATAGGTCACCGCGTCGTCGAGCGTTCCGGACGCACGGGGTGTGAGCGCCAGCGTGAGACCGCCCGCCGCCACAGTTGCGGCGAACCCAAGATCACTGATGAGAAGCCCGCGACGGCGCAGCACGGCGGCCACCACTCCGGCCAGTCCGACCCCGGCCAGATAAGCCCCGGCCGGGTCGACGTCCGGCGGTCGCACGTCTCCGATGTAGACAACCGCGAGGCCCCACCCCGTCAGCCCGAGCGCCGTCCCCCAGTACCCGCCGCGCGGGCCGTCGACGATCGCCGCCACGAGATAGGTGAGACCGAGGATCAACGGCGTCCAGTAGAACGGGATCCGGTCTGCTCCAGCGGTAGCGGCCAACAACGCGGCACCCCCGCTCAACAGCAGCCCCTGGACGACACGGTTGCCCGGAGAGCGAACCGGCGAGAGGGACGAGGAGACCGCCGAGCCTG
>JAABUT010000883.1_pt1 | contig 40359 bp, 44 predicted proteins | sample 5559281 | NCBI WGS metagenome assembly JAABUT01 (sample SAMN10711880, study PRJNA513359) | rock metagenome | isolation source: Antarctica rocks | place: Antarctica: Victoria Land, Ricker Hills nord | collected 2016-01-04 | reverse complement strand
TTGTTCAACAAATTCGAAGAATCCCTTGCGAATCTGAATGAACGGTTAATCCGCTGATCTTTGACCTAGTCGGATGATTCCAATCGTTTGTTTATACTCGCTGACCAGCGCACGAGTCCGAATCTTTTGTTTATTCTCGCTGAATCAGCTCACGAGAGAAGGAAGGTGAGTGCTGCTGCACGGACGCAAGCCGCTAGACCAAAGTCGATAGAGGGTTGGAGGACTACTAGCAGAAGCACTCGAAGGAATCGATGCAGTTTATTTCACTTCGTCTGTAACGAAGGAGCATTTATATAATGTTAGAGGCCAGCATAGAGCGAGTCATATGGGTGTAAGGTAACGAGTATATAAATGCTAAGGAAGGAAAGTATCTAGGAGGGAAGGATCGGCTATCTATATGGCTCAGGAGAACATAAGCTAACCCTGAATAGGGTTGGCTCCGGAACAACTCGATAGCCTAGTGACGAGCGGCCGGCGATAGCCAGGAACATAGCCATCAACATAGTCATCAACATAGCTACCAACATAGGTGCGTAGCTAGGATCGTAACAAATTCAAATCATGTATAAATATTGATTTCATTTGAAATATTTCAAAATCAATACTAGTTCAATGAAATGATTTCAACAAGATAGTAAACTCTTTTATCAGATTGATTCACTTAAGTTGTTTCAATTATGATCTAATATGATGAATAAAAGAAGAGTTAATACTTTTCTGATGCATAAGTTATTCATAGAGAAAGTGAAGTATTAAGAATAAAAAAGAAATGATTCAATAATGCTTTTCAACGTTTTTGATTAACTTAAGAATGAAAAAGCATGATTCATGATAAGAAAAGAACTGAACATGTTTCTATAACATCAACAAGATGATTTAAATGTCATCAAGCATGAATGATTTAAAACATCAATGTACATCATATTATAATAAATAATGTGACAGAATCTACTATACTATCTCATCATCATAATATTAAGATTGAATCATAAGATCAATCTGATAGCTTTTTTTTATTACATGAAATGTACATTGAAGAATCACTTCATGATCATAAGACATCTAAACATTAATGCTCTTGATTTATTAAGTGACAGAAGATAAAACAGAATACAAGAATTCACAGTCTTTGCAAATGAATCAATTGAAAGTAAAGATAAGACTATTTTGAAAATGCATTACAAGCTAAAGCAGTAATGAAAGAAAATATTGAAAAGAAAGTTAGCAACTGATGATTTCACTTACAATATAATTTTCAAGATGTTCAATAATGTTGATTCAAAGAAATCAAAACTTAAGTGAATGAATCAGAAATGCATGATAGAAGATGTATGCATCTCAATGTCACATATATTGCATAAGAACATGAAGAACTCTGAAGAAGAAAGAATTTTTATTTCAACATATTACACAGCAATCTTGAAAAATAATGTGAATTTGAAAATTCAAGAATGTGAAATGAAGAACAAGATGTCAGCTGCAATGTAAAATCATTGATTCTCAGATGCAATATTATTTGATTTATTAAATGATAAGCATGAAGAATTACTCTTTCATCATTCTGCAATGATTGAAATAAAAGAAATATGCATCACATTGAATGCATTATTGAGTCTGCAAAGCTGAGATGAAGTGAAAGTGCTGAAAGAAAGAAAGCTGCTCTTCGATTAAAATCTAGATTGAATTTGAAAATTCATAGAATTCTGTTGAAACTCTTCTTTCACTCAAATGCAAAAAGTTTATGAGAGAATGAGAAAGACAGAAATTGCAATCTACGAGTCTAAATTTTATTTCTACTGCGTCAAGAATGATATTAAGTCGATGAAAGATAATGAATGAAGTGATCTTGAGCAGATTGAATGAGCATGTGTTTTATCAAGTTGTTTTTCTTTATTTTTCTTTATTTTAACTTTTTCTTTTCTTCTGATGATCAAGAAACAATTATAAAATGAATGAAGAATGAATATCATGAAATTGCTTGTAACATTTCTAAGTGAATTAATATGAGGGCAGAGACTGAGATTTGAGCCTGCGATAGAGAAAGTCAAGACTATTTTCAAGATACATATAAATCTTTCTTTGATATGTAGATAAAACAGACAGACATACATTTACAGTTTCAGTTTCATTCTACTAGTATAATCATTACATGTGTGCATTGTTTGTTCATTCTAGCTGCTTCTATACTTTTTATATCACATCTGTATTCTATTTCTCAATAACATATTTTGTTTGACATCAGATTAATCTGCAAGCATCTTGATGTCGTTGCTTTGTAAAGTCACTGCAGATTCAATGTTGAAAATTATTAGCATCTGAAACGAGCGAAAGCTTTTCAAAGAAATCATGACTTTTTTAGTTGCATTAATTATATACGTGATGCTTTTACTGTCAACATCGAAAATTTTCATCACGACATCAGTAACTTTCTTAATAGCGTTAAACAATATCTTTTTAATCAAAGTATTTCGATAGATGATTAAATTATCGTTCAGCTAAAGAACTTCATGAAGCATAAAGAACTTCAATATGTTATGAACTTGCGTTGTTGAATTGATTGTGTTGACAATTCAGATTCATTCTCATAAATTGTCATCTTGCAGATCATCAGATAGTTTTTTGATATCAATCGATTTAAGATCGAGAAAGAGTCATGAAGCTGAAGAACTTGCAAAGTTAGAATATGAAATCTGTAAAGACTTGTCTGAGCTGCTGAAGATGAACTCATCTACAAAGAAGTGATGTTAGCGATTCTAGCTTTTTGATTTGACGAGCTGAATTTTACACTTTTTTTGAAGTACATAAGAAATCTTGAAAATGTGTAGCTTTGATCGCTGAATGCATCGAACTATTTTTGATAAGAGTTCGTAAATCTTCGTTGATATCACATGAAATTTCTGACGCTGTCTTCGTCTAAAGTTCGTTCTTGTGAATACAGCATCGAAATTTCTTCAAAATCGAGCTGAGATGTCGTTCGTTGATTTCAGTCGATCAAGGGATTTTGAGTTTTTGAATTCTTTTCAAGATAGTACGACGCATTCGTCGATATCTCGATGAGGTTATCGTTATTCAGTTTGTAGAAACTGTCGGCCTCGATCACTGCGACAACGTTTTTTTCAGCTAAGCGACGCGCGAGAGTTAACTCGGCCGTTTCACCATCGACAATACATAGTCATAGAAAGCAGAGAGATTCGCTCGCGCCAAAATGAGAGCATAGAAGCTCTCGGGCCAAGAGTTGCTCGTCGAAGACAAAGCTGTCTCGTGTGTAGAAGAGAGTCGTGAGTGTCAATTTAGCCAACAACGCTCAGAGAGTAGTGAATAAGAGATTCATTAATGAGATTTCAAGCAAAAGCATTATGAACAGAGAAAACACGAGTAAGAACTGAAACCGAGAACGTCATTACTTAAATGCCTCGTATATCTAGTATGAGTACTCTTAAGTAAGCATCCAGTCAAATAAGGCAGCTGCAAGGGGCGGATACGTATCTCGAGCGCTTATGAGAAATCAAGTACGGTACATAGATAGACGTCTCGAATGCGCTTTCTGCATCAAAGTCTCATATCGCGTACTTCTCTCGACTTCCGGACTTTCTTTGATATGCAACATTGACATGCTAATTCTCTGATTGAAAAACCTGTACTTCGTAAGAATTGCTCTACGTCAGCCGCTGAATGTCGATACCAGGTTCGAGATCACTGACAGCAGAGTTCACTATCGCTTTTTACAGTAGCTCTCAACGAGGTCGCGTGCCTCAGTTGAGAGCTCAAAGCGATAGTGATAGTGAAACCCTCATCGAGTCAGCAAGCCGCGAAAATAGCATAAACAGGCTCTTAGATCCAGGTAGGTACCTTATTCTATGATGATGTAAGGTAGTCATCGCGAAAAGCAAAAAAAGCTCGACCGCAAAATCGAATTCTCATCAAAACTACTACTGAATCTAAGTATCATTATTATCTTAAACCTCATGAATTTGAACTTATAAAAACCTGGAATAGAAGAGCAAAAAGACTGAATTCTAGACATATATCTTTTGTTGATTTATGTTCTCGAATCAGTGCTGAATTTGAGTGATTTGGGTGAGAATCGAGTTTCACGGTCAGGCTTTTTTTGCTTCCCGCGTGATAGCTTACCTTACGGGTTAGAAGTATTCCCGAGCCCGTGCACGTTTCGATCTCGTGCACACCCTAAACTCGATTAGTAATTCATACTATTTTTATTATTATTCAACCATCATTCATAGAATCAAATTGCAATTAATATAGAGAGTTGTCAATATCTATATGAAGCTTCCAAGCTATAAAAATCAATCATCAAATCGCTTAGAAGCTTTGAATTGCCTTTCAGCTCGCGTAGACCTGATTTGACTTGACCCCCTTTTCACCTTCTCAATAGCAACAAAATCAGTGAATTGCTGTACTTTCACCTCTTTAGACTTCTTCTTTTGCCCTTTCTGAAGCTCTTTAGCCTTCAGCTTTTGCTTCTGAACTAGACGTCGTTGCTTCAATTTCTTCGCCCGTAGCTTCTTTTTTCGCTTCGCTTTCTTCTCTCGCTTCGCCTTCTTTTTTTCTCGTTTCACCTTTCTTTCAGCTATTAAACGCTGTTCCTCTAGCTTTCTAAGCTTCCTTTGTTCCTTTTCTTCAGCCTTTTGAATAGCAGCTTGCTGTTTCTCTTCGATTCTTTGAATTTGACGATCACGAGCCGCCTGAATCTTATTAGAACTAAAAAACACCCCCTTTGCCTCACCATTAACCCCTAGATCGTCAAATAAAGGCTTTTCACGTCGTCTGCGACTTCTCTCAATACGTACTGTTCGTCGAAGATCTTCATTTTCTGCTTTCAGAAGAGCAACATCTGTAGTAAGCTTTTCCATCGTATTGTTCAACTTACGAGCTTCCGAATCAATTACTTCTTCTACAACTGACTTCATTAATCATCGAACCTTTCTTCAATCAGCTTCTGACAATGCTGAAGAAGAAGAATGGCTTGAAACAGGTCTAGCGTTCGATTTAATCTGCTTTATGACCTGTGACGAATTGAAAGGCAGCAATCCTGTCTTTTCTCATTCACTTTTGATGTTGGCATGCGTGAAAGCAGCTTGATATGCAGGCCAAAATAGGTCAAAGAAGTCTCTTTTTGATATTCGAGAAAGTCCTTGACTCTTAAAGATTCAGTCGTTCAGATTTTGCGAGTAGTAATTGGCCAAAGGATTGAATAAGCTGACATCCAGAGGTTGAAGACGATGCGTAGAATGAGAAGAATATAAAGTCACGAGCATCTTGTTCTGCTCACACCAGTCAAGAAACTTCATGTTGATATGACTGTCATGCTCGTCAACGAATAGAAGGCGATAATCGCGTGAATTTCTGGCTTTTGACCTCGTATTTCGATCAAATACGATAGTGAGTCAAGAGTAGACCAATTCATCGTTGATTCAGCCAGTAGCGAAGGAAGCAAAGAAGCAGAATTGCTCTTTGAAATCATATTCAGTAAGTCAGCTGTCCTGAATATTACCTGATATCGCCTGATAAATGATCGAAGGGGGTATATGAGTCATATTCATGCAAATGGTTGCAATCAAGGTAATTCATTCTCTATTGCCGTCTTGACCAGCATTCAGCAATTTGCCACTGTCAAGATGCTTTAGACTGAAGACTCTTCGAGTCTTTTGAAGCAGTTCAAGTAGAAAGTCCTTTTCATTCATATTGTATGTGTTTGAAGGAAGAACCTCATATTCTTCGATTTTTTGCTTTACCTACCCTTATATTAGTATGAAACTAAACGTAATGAAGGCACTTACAAGGTCAAAATAAAGCTGATATTGATATGCATTATCAGCTTTCTTTCGCTCTAGATCAGCTCCTTGTAGAAACTTTGACTGTAGTATATCTGAATGACGTCGAACGAACTCATAAGACCAGTTTTTGCCTGGCTGTTTTCCAGATATATTATACGCAAAAACACGAATCATGGCATTGGGAGGAGGTATACCACGTTCGGTAAGCTTGTTGATATAGCGAATAAGCTCTTTTTCTTGTTGGTTCGAAAGAATTGACGTCGTTTGCTTGCTTTCCTTCACGGAGGCGGTTATACCCCTATGTCGTCGCGACAGCGTGCTTCGATTGATATTGAATTTCTTTGCAGTTGCAGTGTAGTTAGGTGACTCTTGCAAAGCTAGATCTGCAAGCGCTGCCGCAATTGAAGCCATATTGAATTTGTAATTGATTTTTGAAGAAAGATGAAAGTAGTAAAGTGGGGTGTGCACGGGACCGGAACGTGCATCGGGCCGGGAATACTCCTATAGATGAGCAGTCGTTTAACTAAAGTAACTTCGGCGTGTATGTGTTGCTCCATCAAATCTAAAGGCATATGCACCTCGGGACTGGTGTTGCCAATTGAGAGGAGCCCTCACTGTATTTTTCAATTCAATTCAGCTGTCGCTTCTGTTTCGCGACATCGTACTCTGCTACTGGATCATATCTTTTGTAGAGTAGAACTGTCATAGCCGAACATCAGCTTTACGAAAAATTAGCAGCAGTTGATGTTAAGCTTATGATTTAGTCGCAAACAAACCATGGTATTGATTAATGAAATATCTGTAAGATTGATATATGGACGTGGTACTTTGGGGACGCAATGATGTTCATCTTTGTTTCTTGTCTACCCCAGCCATCAAAATGTCTTAAACATAGTACGCTACGGAGTAGATAGCCGCCTATTGCACGCTAATACAACACTAAGACGTCTTGCCTTAGAATAATACATGTCATGCCTCGAGTGACGGTCCTCTAGTGATATTTTGGACCTGCATCCCAATGCTCTTCAATCTCAACTAATTGCGCTGCCGTGCTCGCTCTTGCTGCGGGTTATGCAAACATTCTGCCTCGGTTCAGGAAAAGGGATAGAATTAGTGCCAGCGCGCCCGAAGCCATGGTTACTATGTACCCTTTGTTCAAGCCGGCGACAATGAAGCGAAGAATCTGCCGTTGAGTGCTCTGTTCCAAGCGAGCAAAGGCATCCGAACCAACACCAGAAAGGATGGTGATGATGGTGCCTCTGAGTATACTAGAGAAAGATTTCGCGATACTGTTAGTTGCTTCGTTGAGAAAAGCGGCGTTAACAACTGCGAGTATAACAGACGGAGCACCTAGCTGGCCGAAAGTGACAAAACCTATCGCCTTTGGAATGGATTCTGGTGGGACCAAGGACTGGACTATCGAGAAAGGTAGTCGTAAGAAGAATCCAGCACCCGTGCCGATAAGAATGGAGTAGCCATAAACCTTGGCATTACTCGTTTCCATATCCACGGTATAGAGCAACGCGCTCCCGGCGTGACTCAGAGCTTCACCAGCGAAAAACCATGGCATGTATCTACCGTTGGCTGTTACAAAAAGCCCATTGACAACAATCGCGACGACTAGAAAGACCACGAGAGGCAAGAGTCGCACCCCCGCCATAATGGCCGAGTCATGCCTGACGAACTGGAAATATAATGGGAGGAAGTACACGGGTACATAGGTCAAGGTCGAGGCGCAACATTCAAGCACAGACACCTCGGATAAACTCCTATTCTTGAAGAACTGCAAGGGAAAGGCACGACGTTCTGGAGTCGTTCCGTTACTTCAAATTTGCTGGGCGAGGAAAACAACGACTAGGACGCAAGCAACGACGAAAAGCGCGATGATCTGCCCACTGTTCCAGGGGTAGACAAGTCCACCAAAAGATATTGCCATGAGGCCCGAAAAGGAATATTCCGATGAGTAAGATCGTTCCAATGGAATCGATTTCGACAAAGCGGCTGCTTATTGAAGCACCTGGACGAGGTTGTATAGAGGGTATCATAAACAGATAGACCGGGGAGCAGACAGCGGCCACGCAGAGATTAATGTAGAAAGCCCACCTCCAACCGGCCGAACTAGAAGTGAAGGCACCTCCGATGATGGGTCCTAAGACCGTTCCAAGACCCTATGCCGGCACATCAGCAGGAAGGCCGAGGACAGGGGAAGCATTCTGTCATACCCAGACCAAACCAGAGAACGCAAAGTATGTAGCACGCTCATTTTCGTCTGTCAGCATAGAGAGTAATGTCCTTTGGCATGGTCAGTCAACGTTCTGGTGTGGTGTGGGATTACATCCAGCGTACAAAACTCCGGTGTACATCCCTGTTCCCCCAAGACCGCAAATGGCCCGACCGATGATGAGGGCACTCATGGATGGAGCCGCTCCACACAGCCGATCCAACTTCGAAAAGGAGGATGCAGGTTATATAGAGCCACTTCGCGTTACATTGACCATACATTTGGCCCCTGTGGAGAAATTCAGCGAAGAGACGCAATTCCGAATAAGCAGACTGTACTAACCAGTAGAGCGTTGTGCTTGCAGCCCCGACCAGGAACGCAACCGAGAGCCATGCCAGCCTATCGACAGAGCCAAATCGGCTAACGATAGCTGGCTGAACATCAGCGGTTATAGTGTTGTCGAGGCCAAAGAGAAACGTGAAAGTAAGAATAGAAAGGACGACCAAAGCCCAGCGAGTGCCATGCAGTTGGCGTCTAGACGGCGTGTTCTCTTGATTCTGCTCGGATTCCAGGACTCTCGGCTACGATGCCGTGACCTTCTCTGCATCATCAGTATCCACGACTTCGATTATTCCTGAAGAGCCTTTAAAAGGTGCGGATCGCAAAATGTACACGGACTGACAGAACCACATATAATCGCACCAGCGGGACACCGAGATTGATGGATGCGAGACGGCTAGGTATATCCCGAGACCTGAAACGTTCTGGCTGCACAGGACAAAGGATAGCGAGTACGTCTGACTCGAGAGTTTGTCTCAAGTGGAATGACTTAATAAGATTTTGAGGAATAATTGCGGCACGTCCATCCATTGAACTGCTCGAGAATCATGTTCTGCCATCCTGAGCGAATCAAATATCTTTCCATACCATACGCAATTGATACGGAGTAAGAATTTGTAAAATAACATTAGCATACTGTATTTACAACTTTTCCGGGCGGATTGTTGTTAGATTGATCGTCAAGGACAGGGGCGTTGATTGGACAGCAAAGCGAAGATAATCCTTGACTAAGTATGGCTTTAGTATTAAGTAACAAATATCCCCCTGGGCACCGTTAGTAGGTTTTCACATGAGGTGTGCGCTAGTACTAATTCGGTTAGCGGGTAGTGCAATCTCGCTGCTCCCACTGTTGCTTCTACTTTCACTGCTTCTTCAATTGCTCTTATTATTGCTTCAACACTTTCTTCTTGTGTATACATCACAGGAATATTAAAACTTGCTTGCGTTGCCCGAGTTGCCCCTCTTGAGCGCGTTTCACCGCGTCTATAGCCGCCTGTCCATCCGACCCTGCTTTCCACTCTACGAAACTCAACCCCAGTACCGGAAGCTTAAGTTGTCCTTGATTAAATAGATCTACCCACCAGTCGAAGTGCCTGCGCTGCTCCTCGGGGCTCCAAGCAGCCATATGAGCAGAGCCCCTGTAGCCGCGCAAGGTGAGCCGTCTGCCAAAGAGATCCTGAGGGCCTAGATTCAGCTCGCCCTGGCCGCCGCCGAGAAATCCAAGATGCACATAAGTGCCTCCATCGGATAATGTTGCCAAGAGTTGAGAACCTGAAGCGCCGTGAACGGAATCCAGTGCTAAAACGACGCCTCTCGATTTCCTCAATTCTGCGGCTTCAGCGGCGAGCTCACTCTCGGAGTAGACCTCAGAAGCACCCACTGTGCGAAGGGTTGTCTTGATATCCTCGGTTGCAGCGGCTTCACGGTCGCGGATAACAAGTATCACGTCAATGCCCTCGCGAACAGCAAACTCCGTGACGTAATGTGCGACTGCAGACGTGCCAGCGTTCAATATGATGCAATCCTTCGGCCTGAGGTCTCGCATCTCACCGACGAGGAAGTACGCCGTACTCACAGACATTCGCAAGAGGGAGGCAAATGCGAGCACCTTTGGGCGCGTCACCTTCTGCAACATCGATGCTGAGAGTACGGCGTGAGAGCGCCAAGTCCCTACACCGAATTGACTTGGCACGACAAGATCGCCTGGTGCCAAGTTTGAGACTTGAGTTCCCGAGGCAATAACTTCTCCGACACCATCGTAACCAGGGATCACTTCACCATTGTGATTGTGCTTCGGCTCGACCGGATATCTTCCGGCAAGGACGAGAATATCAAGTGGGTTTATTGGCGAAGCAAGGAATTTCACGAGCACCTCGCTGTCCTTTGGGCTTGGAAGAGCATCATGATGATAGTGAAGAGTTCGATCAGACCCCTGGGTGATAATGGAGGCCATGTCGATACGGATCAGAAATGACTTTTAGAGAGTGTACAGAGTGAACCTTAGCATTGCTGAAGAGCGTTTCTCTCTTCAGGACTGAATCGCATGGTCACCCACTCATATTGACTTTACATTTACTCCGTCCGTGTAGTATTGTGAGCATGACCGGCGTCACCAGCACTAACTCCGCAATCCGAGTCACTTCTTATCTCTAATCCCGGTCTTGCTAAGCTCAAATCGGTCCATCCCGGCTGATATCCCAGATTGGCTGGTTCGAACCCCTGGTAAGTCTTCCCATTTTACTCTGATCTGTACTCCGACCCTCATTTCATACTCGAGGTTATTTTAGCCTCTGCGTGCTAGGGTCGGTGGGCTGACAAATGAAGGACTGGCTGCATTACAGACCGCTACTTTAACAGCCAGCCGTGAGCCAATTTAAGACAAATATACGCGCAGAACGCTCACGACTGCCAATGAGAACTCACTATCCCCTTAACGGACGATAACCCTGTCAAGCTGCATCGGAAATATGCGGTCCGGCCGCACATTGCATCTATCCCTACCATCCTTATCACGTATATTGATTTTCTGCTGTAAGAATGAGTCGGGGACTTTTTTCAGGGACTTTGTTTCCTCCGACTCCCCCTCAAGGCCGAAAAGGCTTGAGCTAGCGGCGGTCAGATCGGCAGACAGTTGGTTGACCCTTCTCTACTTAATCTACTCATAGTCTCCTCGAACGCAACTTGCGTCTATGCATGATCAAATCGTTCAGGTATTGACATTCTTGAAATGGCTAGGTAACTCCGATCCATGCTATTCCTTACTTTCGAACATATTCTCCTCTTGTCCAGCCGGAAAATTCATTCATAAACGGGATCGCGATGAGCGAACAAAAACTGGAAGGGGATATTCGGCCCAAAGTGAACGCCGGGACGCCCATCTCGTATCTATGCTTGGATTTCTTGACACCGCTGCCGGCTCCTCACCATGGTGCAGCCTCCGGCGCTAGCCTCCCCCTGAGACCCGATCTTAACGGGTATAGCGATCCTATCGGATGGCCCACCACGCGCAAGTACATCATTTGTCATCTACTATGTATTGCGACCATGTTAACCACCTACGCTGCGGGCGCCTATTCTCCGCCCGTGGATCTCATGGCGGCGGAATTCGGCGTGTCGCGGGTCGCAGTCCTGACCGGGACAACCACGTTCTGCATCGGCTTTGCTCTGGCGCCCATGCTCCTCGCGCCATTTTCCGAATTGAACGGGCGGTACCCTGTCTTCGTAGCAGCGGGTGTCTTATTCGTCTTCTCGCAGGTCCTCTGTGGCCTGGTGCTCAATCTGGCCGGTATGCTAGTGGCGCGCTTCCTTAGCGGCGTAGGCTGCAGCGTTTTCAGCACCATGATCGGTGGAGTCATCGCTGATATGTGGCCTAAGGAGGAGCGCAACACGCCAATGGCCATCTATAGCGGCGCGGTCTTGGTTGGCACCGGTCTAGGCCCCTTCGCGGCGAGCCTGATGGTATACCGCTGGGCTGACAACAGCGTGACAACAGGCCTCACCGCCTCCTGGCGCTGGGTGTTCTGGCACCAAGCCATTCTTGATGGAGCGTGTCTCCTGGCTATTGTCCTGTTCCTCCGTGAAAGCAGAGGCAGCGTTCTGCTGGGCCGCAAGGCCAGAGCGTTGAATGCCTGGTATGAAGTTCTGGAGCAACATGGTGTGTACGGCGCATGGTTTCAACCTGATCAGCCAGCTGCTGTTCAAGACGTGCCGAATACTGTTCAGACCATACAGGGAGTAGGCGTTGGTGAGGAAGTGGCCATGCAACACCGGAATGAATTAGAGTTGAGACGTATCCGCTGGCTTGTGGAGGATGAAGAGCATCGTACTTCCATCGTCACCATGATACGGGTATCAGTATCCCTGCCCTTCACTCTTCTTTTCACCGAGCCCGTGGTGCTTGTATTCGCACTCTGGGCATCATTCTCGTGGGCCGTGCTTTTCCTCTGCTTTAGCGCCATCCCTCTTGTGTTCAAGGGCCGGTATGACTTCAATGCGGCACAAGTAGGTTACATATTTGTGTCGATGATGGTCGGGTCCATCGTCGGCACAGCCGTGGGTGTTTGCCAGGAAAGCCTTCTTAGGCACTCGAGGTGGATATCGTCTGGGCTACCTGATAACCCATCATCCGACGATAGGTTTTGGTCTTTTATGCGACGCCACTTCCCTGTCGAAAGCCCCGAGTCGCGGCTCTACCTCACCTGCTTCACGTCCGTCTTCCTGCCTCTAGGTCTTTACCTGTTCGGATTTGCGGCGCAAGCACAATTTCATTGGATTGTTCCCGCATTAGGGATTGGTTTTTCTACCTTTGGCGTATATACTATCTATCTGGCCACCTTCAACTACCTCGCCGACAGCTACCGCAGCTACGCATCGTCTGCTTTGGCGGCTCAAGGGTTCTGTCGATATGCCCTTGCCGGCATATTCCCACTCGTGTATGTTATATAATCCATTACAAGAGGAGGAAGACTACTGACACCAGGATATGCAGTGTGCAGCCATTATTTGTCAACTTGGGTGAAAGCGGAGCAGGTGGGCTCCTTGGTGCCATTGCCACGGGTCTAACAGCTGTGCCCTGGGTGTTATCCATCTTCGGCACAAGGATCCGAACGAGGAGCAAGTTTGCCTCTGTAAGTTTCCTCTCCGCGTAGTGGCAATGGATTATTAGGGCGCACCACTGATGTCAGTATAGTCTTTGGATGGCTAGAATGAATCACCTTCACCATCATAGTCGTTCTATCCCAGATGGCCCTTGCAGCCGAAGGTTCTCTCCATAAGTAGTTCGGGATAACGCCTTCAGTCTGACTTTGAATACCTCTAAGCTGTGAGGATAGCGGTTGCATTAGATAGACTGTAACTTTTCGATAGACTCGGGTTATTGGGGCGCAGCATCATTTTGGAAAGGTACATTTTGCTGTTGATTGTTCTCATATGGTGCTTAGAACAAGACAGATCCCTGTAACTACATACACACACTGCAGCCCCTTCTGTTCACCAACCATGATTATTGTCGAAATCAGACCTTACGCCCTGGGCAGTCTCATCCTCTAACAAGACGCGGATAGCAATTGCGGCCATTCCCTTGGCGCACGCCAGCGCCGCCTCAAGTGCTTCATGCTTCGCAGCTGCTTCGGCAAACTTGACGCTGTGAATCGAAACATCCAATGAAGTCGGTATGGTAAATGCGCCGTGGAAGCTAGGAACGACATGAGCTACATTCCCCATATCCGTTGATGCATTCAGAGGTTTCTCCTGTCGCAGCATCACGGGCTGACCGACATGAGCCATTTCTTCCACATAAGCTTCACAGAGTGTCTTGTTGGAGGTCAGATTCATATACGTCGGTGACCTGTCTTTGTTAGGTCTCATCGTCTGCTTCGATGAGGGTTATGGAAACACTGCAGACTCACTCTATATAATTCAGCTCGCACCCGGCTGCTGCCGCACCTGCTTGAATACAGGCTTTTACACGGCCTAGGAGCTTATCGGCTCTCTGGATTGTCGGGCTACGGACCATCCAACTCATGCAGGTGTAGTCTGGTATAACATTGGGCGCTGTCCCTCCAGCCTCCATGATAGCGTGGACCCGGTCGTCAGGCTCGATGTGCTGGCGCAGCAGCGCGACGTTATTGTAAGCTGACACGGCTGCATCGAATGCGTTGACCCCGTTCCAAGGCTCGCCAGCAGCGTGCGCCGTCTTTCCGTGGAACTCTGTCTTGAAAATGTGGGTAGCGATGAATTTGAGAGCCGCCTGACCTGTGTAATCTCGGAACGGCTCGTAGAAGATGTTCTGAGCGCAGACGGGATGAGCCATGATGGCGGCCGCGACATCGCCCGAAAAGGCACCGGCCTCGATCAGCCGGACTTTCCCACCCCCGGCTTCCTCGGCCGGTGTCCCGAGCAGTCGGACCCTCCCCGGGCTTCCGGTGCGTCGTAATGCTTCGACAACTCCCAAGAATGCTGCGATAGAGGACATTGCAATAAGATTATGGCCACACCCGTGGCCAATTTGAGGCAGGGCATCATATTCGGCGCAGAAGACTACGAGCCTCCCGGCGCTGCCGCTCTCTGCCTCCAAGCTGGTCTCGACGCCATAAGCGCTGCGAGTGACGGCGAAGCCCTTTGCCTCTAGTAGATTGGCAATGGTGTCATGGGCAAAAAACTCCTTGAAGGCCGTCTCTGAATGTGCGTGCAAGTCGAGACTGAGTTGCTTCAAGTCCGGGCTATGCTCATTGATTGTCTCTCCAATCACCGAGCGTGCAACAGCGATTGGTTCTCGGGATGAGAACATGATGTGAGAAGCAACAGCAGGGCTGAGATCGGTTCGAAGCATGACGGGACGAGGTTGAATGAGGTCAACTACTTACTGCGTACCATGTATGAACATATTTGTTATTTTATAAATCAATACTTCGATTTCCTCTTCGAACTCGATTAATCATAAAGAACAGGCGTCGCAAAGACGTCTCGAAGAGAATCAGAGTAAAAACCTTAAGAGTGTACAATATATTTACTAGTCAGGTTTTACTCTGTATATTATTATTCCTTCATCTCAGAATGTTCGAGTACTAAATTTATTATAATTAACAAATTAAAAAATATGATCTATGAAATTACTAAGAAATAATACAAGGTTTAAATAACGCTCAGCAGCAAAAAAAAGAAAGCTCTTCGCAACATTCTTAATTCTTAATAAATTTATTATTAATTAAATAAATTTAAACTTTAAACGTGAAAAATCTTTTAGTAATTTTTTTTAAAACTATTAACTTAATGAATTACTCAGTAATGTATTCGTAGTTTAATTCTTTAAAACGATTTTATTATTTAATATATATATTATTAATTTATTATCTTTTATCTTTTACATTAATAATCATTAAATTTATTAATAATTTATAATAAATTTAATTTTACTAACATGATATAAAATGCAGTATAATTTCTTTTAAAGTTTCTTTTATTAAAGTTTTAAAAATATTATCAAGAAAATTAAATTATTTGTTAAACTCAGATCTAGCAAATATTAAAACTACGCACGAAAAGTGTAAAAAGAACAACACGACTGAACTCTGATCGACAAAATCATGATCACATGTCATTAATTCAAAGAAATAAGAAATAATAAGATCATCAAATGATCTTGATGATTCAGAAACAGAATCAATGAATTCGTTCAACAATTTAAATGATTAAATAAATTTTTTATATTTATATAACGAAAGTGTTTTTCTTAAATAAAAATCTCGTGTTCAATTCATGTAATAATTAATACAGTTTATTATTTTAGTTATTCTTAAATCTTAAGTTTAATAATAAAAGTTTATTATTTAATCTCTGTTTATATCTTATGTTATTAAAAAAACAATCATTATACTTTAAATATTAATCTTTTACAAGATATCAAAGCATCATTTTATCAATCATTATATTTATGTTAAAGCATTAAATATAAAAGAAAATCACTCAGAAAAGATCTTAAAACAAAACATTAATGTCAAAAGAAATTATCGCAGATAAGATTTAAGAAATAAAGATATTAGTATCAGATTTTTATCATGAAAATAAAAATAAGTTGAATGCATTTATAATTCAGATGAATGTATACATCAAGAATCATTCAAAATTATTTATTTTTCAAGACAAAATATTATTTGCAACATCATACTTATGAGAAAATGTCTTTTAATGATTCAAGTTTATCATAAAGAACTTTTTTAAAAACAGTGAAGAAAATTGAAATAAAGAAATGAATAAAGTCTTTAACAATTTAACTGTCTTCAATCATAATATTTGATAAATATATAAAAACATAAATGCAAAAAGAATTGCAAAACGATAATTGTATGAAGTTAAATAAATAAAATCAATATCAAAATACGTCACGATCTTTTAATTCATTACATTAAAAGCAGACTGAAATGACACTGCATTCACAACACAGTTTTATAAAAAACTGAAGAATATGATAAAGAATAAAATAACTCATACAGATCATTTTACATCATTATAAAATATGATCAAAAAAGTTATTATTTTAAATAATAAACAGTATGAGAAACGTTTAAAAAAACAAGAAAAAAATTTCTTCACTTCAGCAATAAAAGTTAAAGATAAAATTAAAGAATTTTATTATGAATTTTAATTCATGAAGTTAAATGTAACTTGAAAGAAATCAATTAATGTTAAAGAAAAACAGATATTTACATGACAAAAAGACAATGAATGCTTTACATGTAAGAAATTAAAACATTATTCTCAAGACTGTACTCAAAATAAATACAAGTTTAAGTCATCATTTTATAATAAGAAAGAAAAAACTTTTGCAGCAACAAAGATTGCACAGAATAATCATAAGAAATTATTCTGAACAGCATGTTATGATGATAACTGTCACACATATTTAAATGATAAGAAAAACTTAAAATAATATTTAAAACATTCATGAAAAAATCGTTTCATGACAATAATTCATCAACAATTGAAAATACATGATGAAAAAAGTGATGAAGAATCGTTCATTATGATTGAAAGTTTAAAGATTTTTGACAGCTCAGAAAATGATTTAAATTTAATCAACAACATTTTAAATATGTTAAATAAAACAATCATGAAAGAAAATAAGTTTAACAAAACGATGCAATCATTTACTGCGACAGCAAAAAACATTTTTCAATAAAAAGAAAAGAACTTTGATATAAAAAAAGATATTAAAGAAATCATAAAGAAAGTAAGCTTTATAAGCATGTACAACAAGATGTATGATTTTTTTCAACAGAAAAAAGAAGACTTTTTGCAACGAATGTAAGAAACAAAGAATGATATTCATTAAATTATTTACAAAACTTCACAAAAAGAATTGAAAGCATCGCGCAAAGATATCAATTATCATGACATAATCATGAAATAATCATTCACAGATTTTAAGTTTATTAAGCAAGATGAATATATGTTTTTGAATGAAAAACATATACTTAAAGAACTTCGACAAATGATAAAAGTCATAAAAGATAAATTTAACATATGCAACTTGAAGAAATATTCACATAAAAAAGTTGATCTCGATCAATTTCAGTATATTGAAAAAGTATTGAAGAAGAAAACAGAATTTAATTTAAAAAATTAAAAGACTCTTTGATTGACAGATCATTGAAGAAGTTTAATCAAGAGTCGAAAATTGAAAGAACGTTTATCTTCATGAATGACTCAACATAATTACAAATATGAGTTAAAATCAATGATCATGCAACGCGTTTGTTTATAAATAACGATTACATCGAGAATTATATGTTTTTTAAATTTGCAAAGAAAACGTAAATATTATTATAAAATAAGAAAGAATCTTATAATTTACAAAACTTTAATGAAACTTTTATGAATTACAACAACAAACTTATAAGTTAAAAGACTTGACTCATTCATTTAAGAATTGAATGATATTGAAAAAAGTTACGTTTAAATGTTACGAAGCAGTCAAACAACGATATAATTTTAAACATATTATGACTTTAAATGATTAATTCAATGATTGATTAAGTTAATGAAATAATCGCGTTTTTAAACACAGAAACAATATGATTGCACTCAATATTAAAGTTATTAAAAGATATGAAAATCTTTATGATGACAGCAAACAATATATGTAAAGAACTTAATAAAGTTAATGATGCACAGATGTTATAAAGCAGAAAAGTTTAAAAAGAAAATTATTTTAAGAACTTTACTATCATTCAAATCTTTAAAAAATATTAAAAATGTTAAATTCTGTTTAAAAAAGAAAGTGATTAAGAAGCATTACTTAAACATCAATTATGAGATCATGAAATAAAGTTTATTGACGATAAGAAACTCATGAAACAATTTATTTATTCATTGTTTGTAGAAAAGTTAAATGCTTTACGATAATATTTAAAGAAAAACATGTGAAAAAAATTCATACGAGAATTGCAATCATTAACAAATTATTTATTTTTATTTATTTTAAAATTGAATGAAAGTTTGAGATTATACGTAGACTATAAAGCTTTTAACAACATTATCATCAAAAACAGTTATTTATTATCATTCATAGTCGAGTTACAAGATAAATTACAAGAAGCTCAATGATTTATGAAATTTAATATATTTGAAACATTCAATTGAATACAAATTAAAGAAAAAGATGAGTGAAAAACAGTCTTTTGCACATGATTAAAACATTACGAAAATTTAATTATGTCTTTCAATTTAATCAACGCATCAACAACGTTTTAAACATTTATTAATAATGTATTATGATGATATCTTGATTAATTTATCATAATATACTTGAACAACATACTGATTTATTCAAAGATAAAGAAAAAATATGTGAAACATGTGATCAAGATTCTGCAAGCTTTGAAAGAAGTTGATTTACATATTAAGTTAAAAAAGAATGAATTTCATGTACAGAGTGTATAATTTCTCGAATGTATAATCACGTTTTAAAATCTTAAGATGAATTTAAAGAAAATCGAAGCTGTTACGACTTGATCAACGTCAAAGATGAAAATCAAAGTTTAATTCTTTTTAAAATTTGCGAACTTTTATAAAAGATTTATTAAGAAATATTTTAAAATTGTTTCATCATTTACGAATCTTATAAAAAAGAAAATATCGTTCATGTAAATTAAAAAAACAAGAAATGCTTTTAAGAAGCTGAAGAGATTGTTTATCTCTCAGTCAGTACTGATTATGTTTGAATCAAAAAAATTTATTACGCTCAAGATGAACGCGTTGAACGAAGTTATTAAAATGTGTATTAATGAATTAAATGAACAAAAACATTTGCACTTCATAACATTTCACAGTAAAAAGCTTATAAACGTTAAATTAAATTATGAAATACATGATAAGAAACTGTTAATTAGATGATTAAAAGAATTGTCATCGTACAACTTTTAAATTCAATATCAAAAGAAATTTGATAACTTAAAAATAAACGTTTTTAGCAAAAGAGCAGATTATATGATAGATAAATCACAGATAAATCAGATTATCTTGCATTAAAACTCAGACGATTTTATTATTTACAATAAATAAAACGCAGCTACGCTTTAAGTTTACAACAAAGATTTTTAAAAAAAAATAAAGTTAAAGCTTGCGAAGAATTCAGTTGCGTAAAATATTATAGAAAATATCGCTGAGAACGCAGACTTTGAGTATTAAAATCAAATATTAACATTTCAAAATTTAATTTACATATCAACGAAATATAAACAAGAAATAATAAACAATTATCATGAATCAAAGATACATGATCATTAAGAATTGAACAAAACTATCAAAAGAATATTCAGAACATATTACTTTCTTAAGTTAAGAAAGTAAGTAAAGAATATCATTAAAAAATGCAACGTGTGTAGAAGAATTAAACACAGTTCACATAAATCTTATAAACTTTTGAAAAGTCTCAGCACATCAGATCATGCGTGAAAAAGCATAACTTTGAACTTTATAATTAAGTTATTTAAATTAAAGAAAAGAGTTACAGAGACAATTTACGACTTTATATTAATCATCATAGATAGATTAATCAAGTATGAATACTTTTTATTATATAACAAAGTGTTAGAGATCAGCATAAAGCGAGTCATATGAGTGTCATTTAACTAATAGATAAATGCTAAGAAAGAAAAGTATTTACAGAAAAAAATCTGATTCTTTATATATATTTCTGATCTCTGTGCTAGATCTGAAGAAAACATGTTGTGACATTGACAAAATGTTGAAGAAGAAATAAAAGAGACTGTGTCATAGCTGAGTCAATTAGCTCTAATCAATACACAATTAATTTACTAATGTTGATTGTGAATTGATTAGAGTTAGATGAAGTGAAGGCTAGAATCATAACATTACTCTCTTTCTTTGACTATTCATGTTTGCATGAATCTATTATTCTAGTGCGTTTTTGCTGAATATCTGATATGAAAGTCGTCAATCATCTCTTGAGTGTTCATAAATTCGTCGTCGTCAGCGTTGTATCAGTTGAGATTATTGTCATATTTCTTTCATTTGACTTGATATTGAAGTCATCTTCAATATCATCGAGAATGCAGTATATCATTGATTTTTCATTCATCATCATCGTTTATCACTATTGATTTTGAAGATTCATTCTTCTGATCAGATAGAGAATCATTGACTGCAGAATGAAGAAACTTTGAATGAAATACATCATGTATATGCATAGTTTCTGATAATTTCAATTTATAGAAGAAGTTCACAGAATCTATAACTTTAAATAAATCAAGCATCTTATCATTCAGCTTATTGAAGAATCTTGCTGTAATGATGTTTCTTTCATTCAGAAATATCTTCAATTCAATCTCATAATTGATCTTCTTTCTGTGTTTATTAGCTTGATTTATTATTTATTTTCATGATTTGATCAGAGCTTTACAAGCGAATGTCAATGTTTTATTCATGTGATTGAATATATTCTTGATTCATGCAGTCTGCAAGCGCTCGTGAATGTTTTCATATTCAATGATGTCAGAATTGAAGTTCATATGAGAATGAAAACTCTTGTTCATGAAGAAGAGAGTCATGTTGATGACTGAGAACAGAGCATTGTTGTCAATAAATTCAATCATTGACAATCATTTAAATCAGTCATTCTGCATATATGAACAGAAGAAACAAAGATATCGTTTGATGTTCTGATTGACTTGTTCACTTTGATCATTGATCTGAAGATGATAGATGATGAATAATTGAAGAAAAATGCTCAGTCATTTGCAAAATGACTTTCAGAGAATAAAAGTGAACTGAGAATCTCAATCAAATACAATGAAGTTTGATAAATCATGAATTTGATATATTCATTGAAGCAACAATTCAACTGTTTTTTTTGCTGCGATTTCTTCATCATCAGTGAAGTAAGAAATATAGTGTCTTTCTTTTGACAGTCTGCAGATTACTGTCAGAATCGTATTGTTATCATTTGAACTCGATAGATCAATAACAAAGTTTATGATTATATTGCATCAGCGTTGATCAGATATTGATAAAGAATGAAGCAAGTCATTTGATTTATCTTTAGATATCTTTGATCATTGACAGATATAACAGTTTCAAATATATCAATTTATCGTTTTTCACATGAAAGATCAGTAATAGTTTCGCTTTATTATCTTCATCATTCTAAGAATTTCAAAGTGATTAACTGATGATTAATCATGAATCTCATGAATTAGATTTATTTGTAAAAGCTTGTTGAATGAAACTTATAGCTGACTATCATAAAACAAGATTTCATTCTGATTTCAACAATTCTTCAACTTTATATCATCATATTGTAACTCATTTTTTGCTATTGCTTTGCAAAGTAGCATACAATTCTCATCAATTTTATTTGCATCAAGAACTTGTTTATAAATTGATTGATCATTATTCTTCTTTAGATCAGCAATCTTCATTCAATTCAATGTTAGAATAATAGTTCATTAATAGCAAACATGCTCATTTTCTGAACTTTTAAATACAAAGTCAGCTCAATGATTTAATGCATTGATCTTGATGTTTTATTTGTCAAATCAATACATTATTTTGAAGTTGAAATCAGCTAACTTCTGAATTCAGTGCATCTATCATTTACTCAGCTCTTTATCTTTCATCAACGAAATGAGTATCTGATAATTGATGAACACTTTGATAGAAATGTTGATCAGTTCTAGTTTGAAACATCAATGCTCAAAAGCTTGAATGATGATCAGCAGTTTCTTATCATATATTTTGTAGTTGCATTTAGCAGAGAACATGTTCTTGCTATAAAAAGTCATCAAATGTAGAACTTTTTCATCATCATATTGAGATAATACTTCATCATTGACGTAGTTAAATAAGTTAGTTTTCAGAATAATCTTATGAATTATGTTAAAGTGACGAAATAGAAAAGCTTCAATTATCTCTTCATGTGATTGAATGCTGTCTGACAAGTCTCATTTCATTCAAAGATGACTTTTTTTGAAATAAGTTGAATTATAGAATGAATAATCTTTGAAAAGTTCTTTATAAAATGTTAATAAAAGTTGCAGAAATCAATGAAGAACTGCATCTGAATGAGATTATTGAATGTAGATCAATCAATGACTGCTTGTACTTTTCATGAATTCATCTTAAGTTTTTTGATTAACATCAGAAGTTCTAGAAAGATGATTTCTTGAACATGAAATTCGCATTTATTTATGTTCATCTGTAGATCAGCTTCTTGTAGTCTATTCAAGATCAATTATACATGTCACTTGTGTTTTTTCAGAATTTTGTTGTAAATAATAATATCATTTAGATAAATCTGACAAAACTGATGCAAATATTTAAACAGCACGTTATTCATGTAATGTTAATAAAATGTTGATTCGTTGATTAATTCAAAGAGCATCACATGATATTTGTAGAAGTTAAAGAAAGTAATAAAGATGATCAAAGCTTTGCTATCTGAATGCATGCGTAGTTTGTTGAACATGATAATGATGTTCAATTGAGTCAGATACTTGCTTTCTTGTATGCAAGCGAGAATCTCATCTATCAATGACAAAGAATAGCGATTTCATTTAATCAAAGCATTGAGCTTTCTATAATCAACACAGAAATGCAGACTATCATCTTTCTTTTCAGTAAACAGAATGAGTGATGCATATGAAGCGAAGCTCAAGAAAATAAACTCTTTGTTCAGATGTTTAATCAGATATTTCTTCATCTTTTGAAGCTTATGTTCAAACATCTGATATAGTCTGCTTCAAAAAGACATTTCTTCATTAATCAACTCAATTTTATGATTGTAGAAATGATGAGATTATAGCTGATCAATCATTGCTCGATTGAACATGTCTAGATAGTTGTAATATTCAGAGAAAAGCTTGATCTTGACTTGCTCAAGTGCTTTAACGTGAGAGAGTTCATGCAGATTTACTCTCTCAGACTGATTTTCAACTGTAGTTATCAGTCAATTGATTTTTGAAATGATAACTGCAAAGATCTTGACATTTGATCATTTGACTAACATTTTATATATTGCTGTCTCTATCATTTTTATATTAATGATCTGCTTTGTCTTAGTAGACTGAAAAGAGGCAAGTTGATTGAGATCAACTTGAATGCTTTGCTTTAATGCAGAGACAGATTCAATGAACTGATTCATCAATTTTGAGTTCATAGATCTTTTCAAGATGACAATTGATGTAACAATCAACTTCAAGTTCTTTCATTTCATTTCACAGATCTCGCTTAGCTCAGATCTGCAAAATTCTGATTGATTGATTTTTTTAGCATCAACAGATTTCAAAAATTGAAGAAAGTTGATTTGCATATTTATGACTAGATCTGTTTTGTTCATTCATGTTTTTTCAAGAATCATTTGATATTGATTCAATCAAGTGATCAATATAAAAGCTGTTTCAATCATATGATCTTGAACTGTCAGATTCAAGTAAATGACATGAATAATGAGTTTTTTTGCATAATGATCATTGAATTCTTGTATTGACTTCGCTTTGATCAAAGTCAGAGATTCAATTTACAACTGATCACAAACAATCTGCGCGATCACTTCATCAATGAACAAATAGTCAGCAGCTTTAATGTCAATCAATGACTTCAATGAATAATTAATTTCATTGCTAGAAAGTATACATTCAGTAGTCAAAGATTCAAAAGCAAAAGAATCATCTGACATGCTCATCATTAAAGAAATTAACATATCTTTTATTGCGTCTTTGATAAAAGTCTCTAGTTTTTTGTCTCACTATTATCAGATGAGAAAATCATTTTCTCATTCTCTTTATCTTCTGAAATGATGATTTCATGTAGATGAGTAATGAATGTATAAAATGTTAAAGTATTGATCTTGTTTTGAGAGCAATTCTTGAACAAGTGATCTGATATCTTGCAAGTGTAGCAGATGATAAAAGATCTTGCTGACTCAGAGATAAAAGCAATGATCAATTAAACATAATCAATTATCGAAGTTGATACTGCTGATAAAAGAGTAGTGCATTTTTCAGATGCAATAATGATTTTGATGATGACAGTGCAACGTTTGCTGCGAAGCTGATAATTAATTCGCTGTTTATTATTCATACTCTGAAGAAAGCTCTTGAGATGAGATAAAATGATAAAATCTTTCAAGCAAATTGATAAAGCGTCTTGCAAGCGATTGTTGATTTTATTCTGAAGATCATTCATCAAGATGCAATTCTTGTAGTTTAGATAATTGAATAGTTTCATGAATTTGAAGTAGAAGACATTAAAAGACTTGTTTATCTGTTTCAGAGCATTATACTCATGATGACACTTTTGATTCTTATTCTAATCATCATAAATTGACTTCAGATGCTTGAACAGCTTATAGATTGAAGTGTATGAATGAGATGTATCATGATGATGTCAAATGAATGTTTGTTTTGCTGCATCTTCTTCTAGTTTAAATATCACATAAATAATACAGATATTTTCAGTATGAAAATGATCTGCATTTGCTTCAAGCTTATCATCAATCTTGATTCTTCAGCTGTCTCATGTTGATTCAACATCTTCATCAATGAAGATAGATGAATTCAAAAACTTGTAGAACTTGTGATGATCATTGTTGAATAAAATAAATGACTTTCATGTGAAAGTATGAAGCTCAAAATTTAGCTGTTTCATAGTAGTTTAAGAATTTGCAGACTCAGTGAGCTGACAAGATAAAGATTAATCAGATGAACATTGTGTTTTTTTTAAAGTCAACACTTTCGCTTATAGCTTAGTGATAGTCTCTTCTTGAGTCTCTATTGTGTTTTGATTGATTTCTAGCTCATTCAATCTGCTGATATGTTTGACTTGTAGAATGATTCATGGCTTGATGCATTTCAAAGTCATGTCTCATTGATTTCTTAGCTCATTTAACATCTTGATGATCTTGTTCAACTGTTCACAAGTTCATTGATGAAGTTGTTTCTTATTCTTTATGTTTTATGAAGTTTTGACTTGTTTAACTTCAGCTAAAGCATCGCTGAATAGCATGAAAACTCATCTGCTTGCAGTGCTTTTAAAAAGATGAATTGATTATGACTTGACTGATTCAAAGTCACATGTCATAATGAGAAAGATATTGATAGATAAATAGATTTGAGAATGATGTTTTTTGATGAAAGTAATTCAAAGAAGTTTTTGTGAATTTTCTGATAAACAAATGAATGCAATATTCAAAGAATCTCTTGTGAATAAAAGTAATATAAATTCAAAGAATTTCTTGCAAATTTTCTGAATGAACGAAGTAGATTATTTCATATCATTTACACGTTGATAGCAGAATAGTTGATGAACATTTATCTAATGTTAGAAATCAGCATAAAGTGAGTCATATGAATGTCATTTAACTAATAAATAAATGCTAAGAAAGAAAAGTATTTACAGAAAAGAATCTGATTCTTAATATGTGTTTCTGATCTCTGCGCTAGGCCTGAAGAAAATGTGTTGTGACATCAACAAGATGTTGAGAAAGAAATAAAAGAAACTGTGTCATAGCTGAGTCAACTAGCTCTAATCAATATGCAATCAACTCACTAATGTTGATTGTGAATTGATTAAAGTTAGATGAAGCGAAGGCTAGAATCATAACAGAAAGTAACTTTGACAGAAGACTTAACTTATACATTTCTTAAAACAATAATGACTAATCATGAATTATCAGACGAGATAATTTCAAATAAAGACAAGCTCTTCACATTGAAATTCTGAAAATCATTAATGAATCAATTAAAAATTCATCATAAATTATCAACAGCTTATCATTTGCAAATGAATGAATAAATGAAAAAAATGAATCAAACATTAAAACAGTATTTTAAATGTTATATCAACTATAAACAAAATGATTAAGTACAGTTATTATTAATAATACAGTTGATTTACAACAACGCAACTATAAAAACAATTAACGTGTCATCATTTTATGTAAACTATGAGTTCAAGTCAAAAATTTTTAAGAAATCGCGTGATTTTATATAAATAGCACAGAAATTTGATAATTAATCGAAATTAAAAAAAATCTCAAGCTGTTTAAAGTCAACGTTTAAAAGAAGATCATTAATAAATGATTCAATCAGTTATCATCTTTCATTTTTCTTGAGTTTTTTAATGTTCTTGAACTTTCGTTACATTATATTCTTTCAGCAAAATTTAATCAATTTTTATTATTTTTGCAGATGAGTGATTTTAATAAAAGTCTTACTTAACTCAGTGCAAAGTCGAGCTTTTTTCTTACAAACTCATTTTCACTCAACGTTAAAAATAATCAAGTCATATTTGCGACTTAAATATACACATTCAACACAACGATCAAAGTCTTTATTAACTTGACACTTCATCAAATAAGTAACACAGTTTTTGCAAATACATATAATTAAACTGTTATCATTTCAAAGTTTTTTTAGCAAATGATGATGTATTAAAATCACGTTTAACAAATATTAAAACTATGCGCGAAAAGTGCATAAGAAACAAAACGACTAAACTTTGATTGATAGAATCATGATCATATGTCATTGATTCAAAATAATAAAAATCAGTAAAATCATCAAGCAATCTTGATGATTTAAAAACAGAATCAGTGAATTCATTCAATTATTTAAATAATTCAACGAGTTTTTTATGTTTATATAACGACAGTGTTTCTCTTAGATAAAAACCTTGTGTTCAATTCATGTAATACTTAATATATTTTGTTGTCTTAACTATTTACAAACTTCAGTTTAATAATAGTATTTATTATTTGATCTTTTTTTATATTTTATATTGTTATAAAGATAATCATTACATGACGTTTTAAAGATGAATTAAATAATTTAAATATACGATTTAAATGCATAAAAATGATGGTTTTTAAGAGCAAAAATCATGAAGAGAACTTAATATTAAACTCAGACTTAGCAGATATTAAAATTACGCACAAGAAGTGTGTAAAGAATAACATGACTAAACTCTGATCAACAAAATCATGATCATATGTCACTGATTCAGAAAAATAAGAATCAGTAAAATCATTGAATGATCTTAATGATTCAAAGACAGAATTAATGAATTTGTTCAATGATTTAAATGATTTAATGAATTTTTTATGTTTATATAATGAAAGTGTTGATTGATGATAAGATTCATCTGTACATGATGTCAATTATGAATCTTTTGATTCTATTCTGCATTCAAATAGAATTAAAAAAGTCTAGAGATCTCAATATGATGCAGTTTGATTGAAGTTAAAACATTGCGTGATCGTGAAAACTGTCATGCAGAGTTTTCATTCATGCAACAGCATTCACTCTAACAGTCACAATCAATTTATGAAGAGAATTCAATGACAAGTTGATGTCAGTAAAAGATGAAAGAATATATCACTAGTAGAAGAGTTGACACAGAGCGCAAATCTGATGTTGTTCTACAAGTGATCAAAGAAGTAATTTCTCGTCGACTGCATTGATATATCAGACTTCTCTACTTATTGACGTCGTGAATGATACTTCAATGAAAAGATATCAGACATCGACAATTCGACGAAGAGCTTGAGTAGCTTGTGAGCTAGTGAGCAAAGTCGCTCGAAGCATAATGCGCTCGAGACGCATCAGCTAGCTACTAGAAGAGACATGTGCTACAAGCTAGCTGCTAGCAACATAGATCAGCTACGAGTCAGCTGCTAGCTGATTTAGCAACATGATCAGCTACAAGTCAGCTGCGAGCTGATTTAGCTGGTTTAGCTGATTTACTATCGCAGCTGTTCATGCTTCGCTTCATAGAACTGAGTCTACCTGTAGAGTTTTTAGCTTCGCCCTTCACTCTTCTACATCTACATGTTCAGCTATCAACTCAGCTACCTACTCGTCATTCTACATGCTCACCTATCTACATGTTCAGCTATCAACTTAGCTATCAACTCAGCTATCAACTCAGCTACCTACTTGTCACCCTACATGCTCACCTACCTACATGTTCAGCTATCAACTCAGCTATCTACTCATCAGCCTACTCACCAGCCTACTCACCAGCCTACTCGCCAGCCTACTCGCCAGCCTACTCGCCAGCCTACTCGCCAGCCTACATGCTCGCTACTCTATATGCTCGCCTACCTACATGTTCAGCTATCAACTCAGCTATCTACTCATCAGCCTACTCATCAGCCTACTCACCAGCCTACTCGTCAGCCTACTCGCTTCAAAACATGCTTCAAAACATGCTTCATGCGACGTGTTCAAACACGCGTTATTCACTTCATGATCTACTTCATAGTATGCTTCATACATGCTTCATAGCACATGCTAATTAGCTCAATAGAAAACATTCTTCATGACTCGATATCAAACTCTCTATCAAATTCTTTACCAAATTCCCTATCAAACACTCTATCAAACACTCTATCGAGCTCTCTATCGAATATTCTACATGCTTCAAAATACGCGTCGATCGAGCGCATAACATGCGTCAAACAGTGCTTTAAACAATGCTTTCTACGTGACTTTCTTCATGACTCTCTTCATAACTTCCTTCATGATTTTCTGCTCACTCGACACTCTACATGCTCATCTATCTACTGATCTACATGCTCATCTATCTACATAACTTTCTATCAAGCTTTGAATTGCTTCATATTCAAGAATCAAATTTGATCTCTATCGAACATCAAATATGAGCTCTATCAAACACTCTTCATGACTTTCTTCATGACTCTCTACCAAGCTTCGAATTGCTTCATATTCAAGAATCAAATTTGATTTCTATCGAACATCAAATATGAGCTCTATCAAACACTCTTCATGACTCTCTTCATGACTCTCTTCATGACTTTCTTCATGACTTTCTACCAAGCTCTCTACATGCTTCAAAATCGCGTCGATCGAGCGCATAACATGCGTCAAACAATGCTCTTTTCATGACTTTCTTCATGACTTTCTTCATGACTTTCTTCATAGCTCTCTTCATGACTTTCTTCATAGCTTTCTTCATGACTTTCTACCAAACTTTCTATCAAACTCTCTTCATGACTCGACTTTGCACTAAGCATCTTACATAGTCAAAAATTCGTAAGTAGATGGTTAAATAACTAGTTAGATAATCAATTCATTGAATCATTTATTTGATTACATAGCTGTTAACAAATCGTGAATGTAGAAACTGTAGCATATATTGCGCATTACATATTTTGCGCAAAGAATGCTATTTGAGCAAAGGGTGTCATTTGAGCAAATGACTGTCATCAAGAGCTAGAAGCGCACGTAGCTAGCTATTAGCTCTTGATGTGTGACTATTAGAGCTTGTATGCTAGAAGCTCGACTAAACAGATGTTTTTGACTTCTGCTAGCTTGAGACGCATTTAGCTGGTTTTAGCTGAGTTTGCACTTTTACCGATGAATAAATAAGTCGTTTCAAATGATGAGTCTGAATTCATTACTACATGTGTTTGAAGAAGTAGTGATTCATCGAATGCGCTGATATACTGAAGAGACTCGATGAACTCGACTTCTGTATCTGAATAGCGACAAGTCATACATTTATCTATGAAGACAATTGAAAGTTCAGAAGAACGATCAGAACGCATTCTTCACTATTGATCAGAGCTAAGCATTCAACTACGACTGCGATCGCACATCTATAACAGCAACTTATTCAATGTTTACGTGACACAAAACAAGAGCAGAATAGAGTTATTTGTTACAATCACACTCTATCTTCTCATCGTGCATATCTTTCTTTCACGTATATTTCCTTGCTCGATGAATGATAATCATCGAGCAAAGAACACAGTTTTGACATTACAATCACGAGCATCATGAATGCAATAATCTTCGCAATCGAAGATCAAAACATCGTTGTATAGAATATCATTAATATGAAGAGCAGAGCAGAAATGATGAATCGCAAAAAAACAGCACAGACACGCAGTAAGAGTTTATTCAAGCGTTACATGCTGAATAGAAGCTATAAATTCATAACTGAATACATAGTCTTAGTGTTATAGTCTCGACGACGAAGAAGTCGCTGTGTAGTCGACAAGCGATTTTCTTTCTCAGTGAGTTTTGTTCGTTCAATATACATAGCATAAAGTCTCTCATGAATCAATTCATTATCGATGTTGCACAAAGTATGAATATAAATATAAATTTAAATCTAAAATCTAAATCTAAATAATGAAAGTGTTTTTCTTAGATAAAAATCTCGTGTTCAACTCATGTAATAATCAATACAGTTTATTGTCTTAGTTATTTTTAAATCTTAAGTCTAGTAATAAAAGTTTATTATTTGATCTCTGTTTATATCTTATGTTATTAAAGAGACAATCATTATATTATTTACAAGTTTATTTAATAAAATTTCGTATTAAAATTTATAATATTCTTTTTTTTAAATTTAAGTAAACGTTATTTTACTTTCTTAAATATTTAATTAATAAAGTTTAAAAATAATTTAAAGAATGTTTTTTAATATTGAAATTTATAAAAATCATTAATATTAAAGAAATTTTCGTTTAAGTAAAAAATTATATCTTTATTAAATGTTTTGTTACATTTTTTTTATATTAACAATATAGTTTAAAATCATTTTTAAAAATAATAAAAACTGTTATTTTGTTTAACTTTATAAATTGCGAGAAATTTAATATTTACATTTTAACTTGTTCGTGAAAAAATATTAATGATATTAATTATAAAGACAGACTTCAGGTCTTTAAATACGATGATATTAACGACAGATTAAACCCTGTGTTATTGTTCGTTATCTCTTCTATCATTATTGTCAGAAATATTGATTTCGATCGTCATCTCGATCTCTTCCTGTCTGGCGGGAGAGACCTCTGACTCATGCGGGGCTGAGGTGCTTTTCACTCTTGATCCACGATACTGACCAAGACTGAGAATGGAGCCCTTATGAGATGGACAGTACGAGATGCCAAGAGCAGTGCCCCCGCCAAAATGCTTGCAACGTGACCGATCAGGATCCTTCCCCACTCATGAAGCCTTACCAAGCCGGAGCTGCTCCGTTCTTGCCTTAGCAGCACATTCGATAGCTTCTCGTGGCAGCTGCGCTCCAACAGCTACTTTAGACGGCTCCTAGTACAGGGGGAAAACCATTTCCTTCTTCAGCTCTCTAAACTTTCGCGCCAGGCTACCCTCGGCGACGTGATCACGGGTCTTACAGCCATCTCCAGCAGAATGGACATTGCAGCAAGACCAAGTCACGATGTTGCGGGAAGTATCAATGCTTTCCTTGCTGTTACTCTGAAGCCCTCCTGGTTTACCTCATTAGAAGATTCGACTGCGAATCCAAAGTATGTGTACGTACTATCATGAAAGCTACACCCACCACGGGAGCCCGCTTCGTCTACAAAATCCTGCTTACACTTGCGGCAGCGCTTGAGCGCGATGGTTCCAACAGCGGTGGGACACTCCTGGTATGGAGGGAGTGCCATGTGGACGCCGGCCGTCTCGAGGCTCTTACGGTGAGCTATGTCTGCCAGGATGAGGTTTGCTTTGCGAACTATTCCCACATTCTCCCTCTTATCCGTCTTGCAGATACGCAAGAGGGCCTCCCGCAGCTCGTGCTGGTTGAGTTTGAGGATGTTCGCATCGACTTCCCACTGCTGCTGCTGCTGAATGTCCATGGCAATTAGAAGTTACTCAATCGCTTTCGTGCTGAAACCAAGGGCGGGAGTGATATGATGTGATGGGACTGCGACTTCAGACAAATGCCGTGCGGATGGGTGCCGTGCTCAGATGTGATGCTGTGCCGATCACTTGGGCGATGATGGCGGGAGTGTAGTTGTTCTGCAGCACCATACTGATGCACTGCACCAACATCTTTCTAGAAGACCAGGCACCTATGAAGAACGAGGCATAGAAAGAAATAACAGGGTGTTATGCAATCTAGAGGAAGGCGTGTCCTGGGGTGCTGAGGGTCGGAGTAGGGGATCAGAGTAAACATGAGTAAGCAGAACCTTTGGCCCTCCCAATTCGCTAAGCTGTTGATCGGTCGAGATGGCTGACCTTCTTGAGGCACATCTCCACTACTATCAGTTGCTAAGGAGGTCCTTCGGATGGAGCTACACTCGTCACGTTGCAGGCCTCTCCGGGTCCACTATTTCCACATTTGGGATCCAAATCCCGACTCGCCGCAGGAAGGAAATGTGGGAGAAAGCAATCTGTAGTACACGTATTACAGCCATAACCGTGGTCTGCGAGGTACACTTGAACCCTATCCATTTGTTCCGTTATTGCTGCATATATGGCGAAGTCGAGGAAATTCGCCTCTACTCATGCCTTCATTCGTGTAGTGTAGTTTGGGATTCTTCTTTTATCATCAACGTTCAGTTCAAGAACGAAACGCTGATTCACGATCGAAATGGCCAAAATAAGCGAGGCATTTGGTCCCCCACTTTCAAAGGATCCCCAATCCGCATGGGAGAGATTCCTTGAGTCGGTTCAGGAATACCCTGACAAGCTGGCGGTTGCATCAGTTCATCAGCCGCACGACCTTTTTGGGATCCCATGTTCAGCACTGAAAGGCGACGGCAAGCGCAGTCAACGGCCATACTTGCGATGGACTTACAAGAGCTTATTGCAGGGAGTTTCTCGGCTCACTGCAGGTTTGAAATCTGTGGGCGTTAAGCCAGGCATGCCGATATTTTGTTTTCAGGCTAATGGCGCCGAGTACCTGCTCACCTTGTAGGTTGAGCGCCTTGATCTGTCGGGTACGATCTTGCTAACACGGCAAAATCAGGTGGTCCTCGTTTGCGATGGGTTGTGTTCTTGTGCCCATTAACCCGCGCAACTTGGCCAACAAGAACGAGATCACGCACATGATTAAGACTGCCCTCAAAATAACCCCAGGTAGCACACCAGTTGTGATTACCGCTGATGCTATCTCGGCCACCGCAGTAGATGCCCTGGGCCTTTTGGTTGACCCTACTAAAATTTTACTATCAAGCTCCGATGTGTTAGAAGGGTGGATCCCATTCGAGAAGCTGATGCAAAGACCCGCAGCAAATGGTGTGAAAGAGGCAGAGCAGCATCCGAAGAACGCTGCCGAGGGTGCTGTTTTGTTCACGAGTGGAACCACTTCCATGCCGAAGGGGATCTTTACTGAACGGTCTACCCACGCCTGGTTCATCGAGTCATGGGCCAGGAGCCGACCGTATGACAGTATTTTCGCCGGCTCGAGATTTTGTTGTGTGCTCCCGAACAATCACTCCTTTGCTCACTATATGGTCGTCTGTGCCCAGTCCATTGGGGCAGCAATAATTTATCCCGGGCCAGGGTTCGAAGCAAATGCCATGTTAGAAACACTCCACCGGGAAAAAGTCACTCAGGTTAGTCTGCTGGATCCTCTTTCCTCGGGCTCTGTATCACCACATAAAGCTAGAAATTGAGCACTGTTGACTCTTCACTTCGATAGTGCGTAATCCCTGCTGGGGGCATGTTCTTCTCTCATTTCCTGCAACTGTCATATCCGCCATCACCCACGATCATGAAGCAAAGTGGTAATACTAATTCAGGCCTTCGATAGCACCGTCATCATACCGACAATAATCCACGCTCTCATCGCAGCCAAAGCTGGCCACGCACAGCGCCTCGGCCTCACCCAAGTGATCGTCGGCGGCGCAGTGCTATCACCGGATTTCCGTCGCTCCTGCATGGAACAGCTCGGGGCAAAAAGTGTGGAGAATTGGTATGGCATGACAGAGGGGCTGCTGGTTCGACCGGGAAACCAAGGTGATGTGTCCACGGTGGTGCACGGTGACGAAGTGTCCATAGGATGGGTAATGCCTGGTTACTCGATACGGATCGCTGACCTTTCGACCAATAAGCCCGTGCCGAGGAATGCAAACGGCGAGCTTCAAGGCTCCTGCGATATTATCACAAGATACATCGGAGGCGCCAGCGCAGACAACTACTACAACGATGCAGATGGACGGATGTGGTTCAAGTCAGGGGACCAGGCAAGAATGGACAGTCAAGGACGTATCTTCATAACTGGGCGTTACAAGGACATGTAAGCGCGCAACAAAGCCTATCACTTACTATACTAACCCAACATAGTATAATTCGTAGCGGCGTGAACATATCCCCCGCTGCAATTGAGACCGCTGTCTCCAAGGATCCCGGTCTTGCCTCTCTCAATCCTCAAGTCGTTGGTGTGCCAGACGCCGTTGCAGGAGAGGTACCCGTTGCTGTCATCTTAGGGGTCGCCTGCTCGGGCATCACAGAGGCCATCCAAAACGCCATCCTCCAGAACCTTGGTAGTGAATTTGTTCTTGATGATGTTATCTCTGCTCGAGACCTTAATCTGTCCGATTATCCGCGCACCATGGCGGGGAAGATTCGAAAGACAGAGTTGGCTGAGCTCATCAAGATATACCGGGCTGGAAGAGACAAGCCGTCTGCCATTCTCGACAGCGCAGAGGCGGCCACAGTGGTCAAGAACATTTGGGCCAAAGCCATAGGCTTTGATCCCTCTCGAGTGCCTTTGAGCAGACCAGTCGGGGAGTTTGCTGATAGCATCACGGTGATGAGAGTTCGGACTGCCATCACGCGGCAAACCGGCAAGACTCTGTCCATAGCAGATATGATCGGCACAGACACGATTGCTGGTCACATCGAGCTTATACAGAAGCAATCTGTCGAAGAGAAATTGGTTGTCAAGCGTCCGATCCGAGCGGGGCCGCCTGAGGTTGACGACATGATACATCTTTTGGAGGATCCAGAACTGCTTCAACCCACGAAGAGACTGGTTGTGGATAAGATCTCTGCGTTCGGGCTTGATTGGGCCGACGTGGAGGATGTCGTGCCTGCTTACGATTTATATAACGTTTTGGCAGAAACCAGAATATTTGATACTTGGGGCATGAAATTTGGGCTTTCAACCCAGAAGACGAATAAGACAGTAAGTTTCCACCAAATTACCAGTGTCAGCAACTGAGAGGTTTCAGGACTTGAGGAAGGCAATGAAAAAGATGCTGGCCAACAATAGGTTCCTAGCGTCCTTCTTGGTTTGGGACAGTACAGCGCTAAAGCCTGACGTTGCCCTCCACGTAGCAGTACGCCAGACGGATAAAATCTTCGATCTCGTGATTCAGGACGGCGGGAAGCTGAAAAAAATCGACGACATCAAAACGACAACGGCCAACTATCCCCATCCCAGTCATGCTATGTTCCCGGGCCCTTTGACCCGTGCTATGCTGTACGACATCGAGGAAACAGGAACCATTGCTGTGATCCTTGCTGTCAGCCATGCTGTCGTGGATGCATCATCGGCTCAGATCTTCAGAGAAGACCTCGACAATGCATTGGGCGGAGCATCTCTTGAGGAACACGTCGATTTTAAACCCTATGCTGACAGCTACTACAACTTCCGAACGTCAGCAGAAGCAAGGGCTGCGGCAAATTGGCACGTCAAGCGACTCGAAGGCCTAGAATCGCACAGGAAAGCACTCGAAAACCCCTTCCCGGTTCCAAAGGGTACGTATGAAGCCAGGATTGCAGCGAGCGGCCGAGACTTGACCCAACATGTGTTCCAAGTTCCAGGACTCGATGACCTGCGCAGAGAGCACAAGCAGATCGCACTCAACGTCGTCGTGAAAACTGCTTTTGCACTGGTCCAGGTCTACCGCACCGGACACACGCATGCGCTCTACCAAAATTTCGAAGCTTCCCGCACGTCATTCCCGTTCCTACCGAGATCTCTAGAGTCCAGAGGCGAATTTGGGGCAGCAGATGTGGCCGGGCCCACGGTTCAGATCGTCATCAACCTTGTCGAGGTTGACAGGGCACAAACAGTCTTGGCCTTGCTCAACCATATGCAAACGGAGCAAACCAGCTTGACAAGACATGCCGCGGCCCCATTCCGCCAAATCATGGAGGGACTTGGGCCAGCTGGTTGCCTGCTACCTGCTATGGTCAGTCATCAGGCGTTCAACTGGCTGCCTACAATGGGTGGGATGATGAGAAATCCCTACGAAAACATGGAGATGGTGCACATGGACACATACCCCGCTGCTGGGATTGGAATCCTCGCAGGTCTGGGTGGACCGGATTCAAGTACGGTTTTCATGCAGGCTATGGGTCAGATGTTTGATGAATGTGGTCTTAGAGAGTACATGACGCAGATAGAGAAGATAACGAGGTGGCTGACGGACAGGAACAATTGGGAATCTCCAGTGGGTGGATTCACCACCGTTCTGGAAGATTGAGAAGGGAGGGCAATTTAGACAGGCTGAAAATTTCTCGTGGGCTCATGGATCAAAGTGACCGCTCCGTACATGCCTTGCTAAGCCTAATGCTCTCCGTGTCTATGGAATTCAAGGCCTATGGCCCTACTTATGGTGGGGAAGTCACAGTCTGATCGACGATAATTGTAGACGATTCTTTTGATGGTGTTCGGTGTTGCTCAAATGCCCCTTACTCAGCTTATTGACCTGATAACGCACTTGTTTTGCCTCCTACCTCTCTCCTTTCTCTCCTTTCACGCTCCTGTCGGATCACGTTGGAGTGCAGCTCATGATCAATAACACTCACTTCTTTCAATGTTCCTGAGGCTGTAGCACATCCATTCTGCGCCGTTCAGAGTTTTTAGATACCACATAGGTCGCAGTGCAAGTATATTAATTAATAATCCTCCAACATGGCAGTTCAGCCCTGGTAAGAAATGACTTGAACGCCATTTCTGAGCTCTCTCACTCGATATTATTGACTAAGAGCATTCGGGTTCTAGAAAGCTTGTGTCCCCATAAGACCTAAGAATCTTCGATAACAATCGAAACTAACAGATTCAAGCCCTTTATAGGCCAAAACCTTTACCAGATGGACATTGTACGACATTCCACTGTAGCCTCTAGCAAGCTACCAATCTTCTACTTCTCCTCATTGTTCGGCGAAAACCAGCAATTTTGACCAGAGTCTACCTGCTCTAGCGAACTGGTGAAGCGATTTCGAACACCACTGCCCATAAGGGTCCTATAGCGGTTCAGCCTCAGTGATTCGAACCCACATGTCCCAATGAACCCAGCCCGTATAGGCTCTCTCCTTCCATGGACTTCCCGGGTATACTAGCTGCCAGTCAAATTCGCGCATCAACTTCGCAGGGCAAAACAGATTAGCTTCGCGGTCGGTCTCAGGTAGGTGGGAAGGTCGGTCAAGGCTCTGAACTTTCGGGCGAGCGTTGGTTAAGTCAGACATACCTCGAAGAATATCTTGTTAAGCTCCATGTAGGCGAGCAGTTTCCCCGAGCACATCCACCGCCCGTACCCGAAAGTGAGGTCTATCGTGCGTGTCATGTCGTTCTTCTTCGCTTCATCGCATTCGAGGAATCTCTCCGGTCGGAAGAGCTGGGCGTCCTGGCCGAAGATTTCCTCGCGTCTGAACATGGCGGGGGCGTTCCAGCCGATGCCACTAGAGGAACAGTGGATGTTAGTTTTTGTTTGTGCGTGGCTTCAATATCTTTCTTTCCGAGGTCTTTGATCGGATAATTTTGCAGGAAACTAAGCTGCAACTCTCACTTACGTCCCTGCGGGAATGAATTGTCCCAGGATCTTCTCGCCTCCCGCGGGAACGTCCTTGTAGAACCCGGACGTGGCGGGGGGCCGCATGCGGAGACCCTCGAAGATCACGGCCTGCGATCGCAAAGTGTCAATACCTTCAACTATGTTCAGTTACTTGAGATGCGAACCTGCAGATAAGGTAGTTCCCAAGCTTGTGCATTCGTAATGGGTGATGATGCTTTGCCCGATTTTACTGCGTCTGTGATCTCAGCCTTTAAGCGCTGATAGGCTCGAGGGCATGCCATGATATGCACTTGAAATTTCCAGAGTCAGCCAAGGGTGGTCATCCGTATACATCGTGTCGAAAGAATAGAAGCTGTTGCCAGGGGATAGAGTAATCTCGACACAATGCAGAAATTCCGAATAACTCACGCATTGTGACACGTATAGTCGACGCGGTAGTATCTGACCCTGCGGCTATCTGAATGATGACTTCGGATTTGGTTTCGTTCTCATCCATGCCATGCCGCATAAACGATCCCTATACACGATAGTATCAGGTGAGCTTTGGGGGTATTTACGTAGTGACATTTTCCGCCAAGTCAGAATGACACGACTCACAATCATATCGTCGTGCGAACTATCGTTCTTCTCGAAACGACTCTTGACGATTCCATGCCCAATGCTTATGACACCTCGTTAATGGTCTACCTCATGATGTGATACATGCACTCACCCCATCAACTTTCCTATACCCCTTTCGTCCGTCGTCCTCGGGGCAAAGAAACGATTGAAGGGCGGCTTTATCAAGATACGGCGCAGCAAGGGAATGTCTCCGGTAGTCGAGATGAATCCAAGAAGCCGCTCTACACCATTCGCGTAGCCATACAAATCTTCCTTCGCAGCCATAAAGCCAAAGGCCTTGCCATAGGCGATCTCGGTAATAATATCCAAGGTAAAGTACCGGACGAAGTGCGCAAAGTCGAGAGGCTTGAGTTGATCTGCCGAAGAGAGATGCCTGGTCCGGAGGATTTCCACGAGATGCTGTATCATGCGATCAACAGCCGGCTCGAAAACCATCCCGTCGCGTCCGCCATAGCCATGCGCGGTCTTAGCCTTGCGAGTATCATGCGGCCCGATCTTGATGGAACATAGGAGATTGTCATGGTCGGGGTCCATCTTGGTCGCAGTATACCACTCATTCCGGTTGGCCGTGCTCCGAGCACCGTTCATCTGCTTCACCGCCTCCGGATGATCCGTGAGAATATAGTTAGGTCCTATGCGAACCAAGGGCCCGTATTTCCGGAGGTTCTCATATTCCATACCACGGCCCCGTATTATTTTGCTTGCCACCCATAGATAAGAGAATGAGGCCAACCAAGGTCCTGGGATATGGCGAAGTCGATACCAAGTGGCAATGCATGAGACGACATACCAGGTTATGAGCCCGATGGCCACCAGTCCCAGCGGGGCTGATACACCCATGGTTGAGCTTGAATAATAAGGTATGTGATTGGGGATTGAATAAGAATAAAAATAGCCCTCGTGAATTAGCTTAAGTAGAATCACACAAAAAACAATATGAAACAACGGTACTACAAAGTGTCATCCTACATTTATATGAAAATTCAACGGAATCCTCTGACAACTTTGGTAGAATCGCTGTAAACTTTACGCTAAAACCAGATTTCCCTTATGCGGAATTTCTCTATAACCAGCTTCGACTTGTACCTTCGAAATTTCCAGATAAGGTGTGTGTGTATAAGAGAGGCGAGACAGTAGAGCTAGCATATATTCCTTGGTTCACATACGACAATACATTGTTATTATGCAGGGAAGTATTGCTAATGCAATCCGGTGGAGCCCCTATTTCGTTCGCATATACTCTACCAGGATTCAGCTCCTCCGGAACCCTCCGTCTTCTTCTGATCCGTGGCTCTGCAGCACATTCGTTCCCGCTGTCAACTTTCAAGGGCAACGGGAGTCGCGAGGCAGCCTTGTCTTACTCTGCTTCCTAAACAAACAAGCAGGGTTAACGTAGTAGAAGATAACTCATCAGTGGGGGACAAAAGTCGTGGTAGCATAAGCGAGAATAACCGAGTCTCGAAGTTGCCGCTTATGCTACCACGACTTTTGTCCCCTGCTGATGACTCATTGTGAAAGGGGAGCAGGTTCGGACTGTTTTCCGGAGTGCGAAGAAATTGTTGTTTGAATGAAAGATTCTTCAAAGATAAGGGGTCGTTGATTGATCATCCAGGGATCGGACCGTTAAGTGGTAGAATAACGGGTAAAAGACTCGGCCATGAAGATCGTCTGTACCTACCGTAGCGTCTTGTATTGTTAGAGGTTAAGGTACTGTACTACTACGGTATCTGGGGTAATTGTTGTTAGCGCGTGGCACAGCACTATACCTAATTGAACATAGCCTTTATGCAGTTTATCCAAAGTACTATATATGCTTAATATCCAGTCTGCTTTCCATCTGC
>JAABUT010000882.1_pt1 | contig 40373 bp, 36 predicted proteins | sample 5559281 | NCBI WGS metagenome assembly JAABUT01 (sample SAMN10711880, study PRJNA513359) | rock metagenome | isolation source: Antarctica rocks | place: Antarctica: Victoria Land, Ricker Hills nord | collected 2016-01-04 | reverse complement strand
TTAGACGGGCTACGGGCACCGATGGTGCTCGACCCGCGAACGGGCCAGGTCGTGTTCTGGACCAGTAACACGGGCATCGACGGCGAGAACCCGGTCGAGATGGACAAGCTGGACCTGATTCCGATTGACCCGATCCCGTCGCGCGTCTGGTTTCAGGACATGCCCGACTTCGCTGAGGGCATCAGCGACGGTCCCGCCGGGCGCCGCCTGGTTACGGCGCTTCAGGGGCGGGGCGCCTTCCGCCGGTTCCGGACCCAGCTCTCCGAGGACCTTCCCCAGTTGATCTCGCCGTGGCACGCGCTGCGTGACGCCCGGGCTCAGCGTCGCGCCGTCGACTGGCTCCGGGACCAAGGCCTGATCTCTGATGACGCCGCCGAGGAGTACGCGGCCGACCACCCAGACCCCGTTCTGCCCTGATCCCAGCCCGCGTCACGACAGATCCCTCCCGTGGCCCGAACGTCACTTCGCCCGCGCCGGCGCTTTCGAGCTCATGCAGTTGTGGTCGAAGCAACCCTGCTTTCCTCTCCGGGCTGGGGTAAGGACCGGCTGCGCTGCGGTGAGTGGCGTCGTAAGCCGTTGCTCCTTCAGTTGGGGAAGAGCGCGGCTCGCGCTATCGCCCGTTGTGCGGGCGTGTTCTGTCCCCACGGCTTCGGCCGCCCGCCGCCCTCCAGCCAGGCTAGGTGGTGGTGCAGGCTGGCGAGCGTGTTTGCGACCTGGCTGGCCGTAAGCGGGTAGCCGTCACGTGTGGTCCATCGGGTGCGTGTGAGGAGGCGCGCGACGTGGTCCAGGGTTGCGTCTCCGGCCGGCCAACCCGCCGCTACGTGCAGGAGTACCAGGACCGTGCAGTCCCGTTCGAAGGAGAGGTCCCCGGTGGGCACGAGTCGCCAGGCCAGCGCCTCCCAGATCGCTGAGGCGTCGCCGTCGACCTGACGACCAAGCCGGGTCAGCACGAGTCGCCCTCGGCTCTTGCGCAGCAGGCCAGCGGCGAGGACCTGCTGGCGCAGTGCGGCGACGGCAGGGGTGAGGTCCTCGCGGTTGCCCTTCCCGATCCAGCTCTCCTCCATCCGCAAGATCTGGAAGATCTCCTGGACGGCTGCAGGTCGCATCCACCCGGCTGCCGTGAGCGGGATTCCCTCGACTCCGGCGACGGACAACACCACCTGCCAGGGCCGGACGGCGCCGCGGGTCGCCAGGGCATTGGTCGTGCGCGGACCGACACGCTCCTCGGTCCCGGCCGGGGCGTCACCGGTCAGCGCAGCCCTAGTGAGCTCGGTGAGGGCCGGGACGTCTCGAGGGTCGGCTCGCTGAAGGAGATCGTCGACGCCGCGGTGTCGCCGCGGCCCGGTGGCTGCCTCGAACGCGGCCATGATCTCGTCGGAGCTCTTGCCGATGAGCGCCAGCGTGACGTTGGTCTGCTCGGCGTCGAACTGGGTCGGGTCCCAGTCCTGCGGCACCCACTGGTCGTGCGGCGGCTCGTAGCCGGTTCCCGCCGCGTGCGCCGCGACCAGCTCGTTGTGGCCGCCGACGCCGCCACTGTCCTCCAGGGGGCACGCCCGGCGCCCTCCAAGGCACATGGCCGGCACCTGGTCGTCATCCGCCGGGCGAGTGGATTCCACGGTGATGGTGTGGTCCCACCCGTCGCCGAAGTCGTAGGTGTAGAAGAGCCGGTCGCCCGGCAGGCGGAGTAGCTGACCAACCTCGACCGCGTCCTCGTGGCCCACCGCCCGGCTCCCCTCGTCCCCCTCGTCCTCCTCGTCGAGGTCGTTGACCAGGTGCGGACCCGTCCAGAGCTGCTTGGTCGGCCCGACCCAGAAACGGTGCAGGTGACCGTCGAGCCAGCCCATGGCTGCCTGCAGCACCTCGTGCAGCTGGGTCACGGTGAGGTCGCTGCGCAGGTCGAGCCGCCGCCACACCGGCGGCCGGGCGCCGTCGAGGTCGACGCGCACGCGCAGCACGCTCACCTCGTCGGCGGCCTCGGGCAACTCGACCCGAGGTGCAGCGACTGCGGCCGGGCGCTCCAGACCGCCCCGGGCAGAACGCAGCTGGCTTGCGAGCGTGGCCAGGTCGGGCATCCCAGACGACGCCAGCCACGCCTCAATAGCCTCGCGGGACGTCGCGCCCCCGCTCGACGAACCGGAAGGACGAGACGGATCGGACGGGCGAGTCACGGCGACCACTGTGCCATCGCACCGGCGACGACTGTCAACGACACCGACGCTCAGCAATGAGCGTCGGCTCAGCGGCGTAGAAGCGTCCCGCACAACCATGCTCGCCATCCTCGCCGAGGGCCACCCCGCCGCATCGAGCCTGCGCGGGGTTCGCCGCCCCGACCCAACCGAGAGGGAAGCACCCTCGAAGCTCGAACCGACAGAAGGAGCCCGTCTCGGCATGAGTGGGCACACGCCCCCGGCCAGGGGGGCGACGCTCCTACCGCCGCCAAGCGCCAGCGTTTCGTTCCTCCGCGTGACGTGGTGCCGCGTGCGCGCCATTGGCGACCTCGGCTGGTTGGCCTCGAGTAAGGACATCGCAACCCTTGCGCACACCCTCACCGGGATGCCCGCGGGGTCACCTGGGACCAGTACGGCCTGGTCGTGCTCGCCGGGGCAGGTGATGGACCTCGACCGGCCCGGGCCGCCACGCGGTTCCGGGAATCGAGCGGACCGGCGCGAAGGGGTCGGCTGCGCGCTGCCACGCGACCGCGAGGCTGTCCGCGATCAGCCCTGCCTCTTCCGGGTGCGCCTGCGCAGCGAGCCGGCGCAGTACCTCGACGTTCGTGAGCTTGACGACGACCGTCCAGGTAAGAAGGCCCCGGTCCTACGTTTCGGCGGCAGCGTTACTGTCAACTGAGAGGAGCCGGAAGGCGCCGGCCGCCAACGGCCCCTCCAGGCCGTCAGTGGGCCAGATCAGCCAAGCAAGCTCATCGAACGCGTCTGCGGCGGCCTCCGGATCGGGGTCGGCCACCGGGTCCTGGACGTCCGGGTCGGCAGGGAGCCCTATCGAGAGGGCGCTTTCCTTCCCCCGCAGCACGGCTTCGCGGAGGGCCGCTGCGTCGATGATGGCGACCTCGGCGGTGACGGTCCGGGCCCAGGTTTCCCGGTTCCTCCCGCGCTGTGGCCGCTCGGCAGTGGCAGGCGGCTCGCGGTCGGGCATGTCGAACAGGCCGGGTTCGTTGACGTCCACCGCAACGAACCTATGCCCGCACATCCGACCTCAACGATGCACAGTGGCCGGATGAGAAGGCGAACCTGCACGGGCACGGGACCGCGCCTCCCGCAACTGCGTCGTTCCCCGTTCAACGGCAGGGTGCGTCTTTTCGCCGCGAAGGCCGCGCTGCGCGCCTTCCTGGTCCTTCTGGCGCAGAGCCTGGGCGTCGGTGCCCCGGCGCCGGCTTGCTGGCGGACGACTGCGCACATTGGGGGCTGGTCTACTGAGTCCCGAGACTTCGAGGTGCTGCGCCACGCTGAAGGAAGTACTTGAAACGCGGCTGCAAACGTGAACCCTCACGTCTATGGAGACGATGCGCGGCGCTGCGGTACGGCTGCGTCGAGCGAACTGAGCACGACAGTGACCTGCGGCCTGCACCCGCGTCGACCGGGGCCCCGGTTCCTGCGTCCTTGTGTTGCGAGCTGGATACCTTGTGCGGTCGTGCTGCACGTCGCCTGCCGAACCCGCCGTCACCCGTCGAAGGTCAGGCACCTGCGTACGGCCGGCGGGCTGTCCTCCAGAGAAGGCAGACTGGATTCATGAGGCGGCCCCACGGAGTCCCCGCTGGTGGCCGGTGAACAGCGTCGCCGCCCGCGAGGTGCTCGACGTCCAGCGGGTCGATGTGTTGGGGGCCATGCGGGCCAAGGATCCGGAGGCGTGGACGACTTCATTCTGCGGACTCCTGGGGAGGAGGACCGAGACCGGTCGGCGTTCGTGGAGCGGATGACCTCGTTCCCCGGCGAGGTGGTGTCCATCGCCTGCTACGACATGAGAGCGGACGCGTTCGGCACGGCCGTGGTGGTGACGGGGGTCCAGCACGCCGTCATCCGGATGCCGAACGGCGCCCGCTTGGAGGACTTCACGATGATGAGCAACGTGTTCGTGACGCGGGCGGGCCGGTGGCTCATGGTCTTGGCCCATTCTTTGAGCCTGCCCATGTGAGCCGCTCCCTGCTTCCTCGACCACCAGCTTGTTGCCTAATACCTGGGAGGGGTCGCCGAGCCCGCCGATGAGTTGGCGCGCGGACTCTGGTCTTGAGTCTCATCCCCTTCCGCGCACTGCCTTGGAGACCCCATGAAGCTCCTGCTGACGTCAGGCGGCGTCACCAACCCCAGCATCCACTCGGCGCTCGAGCAGCTCCTCCCTAAACCGATCGCCGAGTGCCGCGCCCTGTGCGTCCCGACGGCCCAGTGGGGTCACCCGATGTGTGGTCCGACCTCGGTGCAGGGCTTCGTCGCCGCCCAGCCTCAGTGGCGGCACTTCTCTGGCCTGGGCTGGGCGTCGCTCGGGGTCCTCGAGCTGACCGCGCTACCCACGATCGGGGCAGGGCGGTGGGTCCCCTGGGTGCAGGAGGCCGATGTGCTGTTGGTCGACGGAGGCGACGCGACCTATCTGTGCCACTGGATGCGCGAGTCCGGGCTGGCCGACCTGCTGCCTTCGCTGCCGGACCTGGTCTGGGTGGGAGTCAGCGCCGGAAGCATGGTGCTGACGCCCCGGATCGGGGGTCTGTTCGTCGAGTGGCTGTCGGCGCCGGACGACCGCACCCTCGGTGTCGTCGACTTCTCGATCTTCCCGCACCTGGACGCCTTTCCGACGAACACCTTGGCCATCGCCGAACGGTGGGCGGCCGACCTCGACGCTCCGGCCTACGCCATCGACGAACAAGACCGCCATCTCCGTCGTCGACGGGTCGGTCGAGGTGGTCTCCGAAGGGCACTGGACCGTGTTCGGGACGTAGTCGGCGATCCTTCGGTTCGCCGGCCGCCGCTCATCGCGTCCTACAGTGCTCGAGTGACGTCAGGCGTGGACGCGGCCGAGCAACGGCTGGACGGTGGGCGCGCATGCCTGCTCATCACTGGCGCGCCGGGCGCGGGTAAGTCGACCATCTCCCGACTCGTCGCGGACGAGCTGACCCGTTCGGCGCTGATGGACTCGTTCTTCATCGGCCGGCTCATCGCCAGTGGATACGTATGGCCTCTCGGGGAACCCGCCGACGAGGCCGCACGGCAGGTGCGGTTGCTCAACACCAACGTGTGCGCCCTGGCGGGCAACTTCGCCGACGCCGGCTTCACCCCCGTCATCGACATCGTCCTTCCCGACGGTGAGCAGCTGGACACCTACCGCAAGGCCTTGGCCTCCCGGCGGCTCCTGCTGATCGTCCTCGACCCGGGCGCGGAGGTATGCCGGCACCGCAACGAGACCCGTCCGCCCGAGCAACAGTTCTTCTTCGACGGCTACGACCAGCTGAGCGCGTCGATGCGCCGACACTTCGGGAGCCTGGGCTGGTGGTTCGACACCTCCAGTCTCACCGCGCTGCAGACCGTCGAGCAGATCCTCGCCGAGGCCCACGAGCGTGCCCGCGTGCCGACCTGAACGGAACCGATGAGTTCCGCACTGAAGGCCGGTCTGTAGTTCCATGACGGCGACCTACACGTTCGACATCTTCACCAGCCTCGACGGGAACGCTTCCTACGGACCGCCTGGTGACTGGGGCGGCTACTGGGGCAAGCAGGGTCCGGAGTTCCTCGACCACCGGCTCGCGGCGTACGACGGCGAGCAACGGATGCTGTTCGGCGCCAACACGTTCAGCTTGTTTTTGCAGATGGTGCCCCAGATGGACGAGCCCGATCCCTGGATTGCGCGGATGCGCAGCTTGCCGACCACCGTCGTGTCCTCGACGCTGCAGGGCCCGGTCGACTGGCCCGACGCGACCATCGCCAGCGGCGATGCCGTGGAGATCGTGCGTCGTCGGAAGGAGGAGTCGGACGTGCCGATCCGTTCGCACGGGAGCCTGTCGGTCAACCGGGCGCTGCTGGCCGCCGGTCTCGTCGACCGGATCCAGGTCACGATCTTCCCGGTGGTCTCCGCCCAGACCGGCGACGAGCCGGTCTTCGCCGGCGCGGGCGACTTCGACCTCGAGCTGCTTGAGACTCGCACCCTCGACGGCCGTACGCAGGAGCTGGTTTACCGGCCCACCCTCCGCACCTGGCCGGCCGGCTGAGCAGCCCGGCCGCGCAGGGAACGCCCGTTCAGTGCCGGCGCAGCGGGGCCATCGTCGCGTCGAGCCAGTCGAGGGCGGCAGTCCAGAAGACGAACCGGGCCATGCCCTCGCAGTGACCTTCGGCGCCTTCGCTGCGGGTGAAGAGCCGGAAGTCGTTCGGTCCGGTGAGGTGGTCGTAGAGCAGCCGCACTTGTCCCGTTGAGACGTGGTCGGTCTCGTTGTCCGTGACGTAGGTGGGGCAGGTGGTCGCCGGCGCGGCGTCGCGGTTCTGATAGTGGGTCATGTCGTTGAAGTAGCCCCGGCACGGTGGGGGTCCCGTTGGTCACCATGCGCGGGCCGTGGAGCGCGGCCATCCCGGGGCTGTGAAGCGGACTTTTAAAGGCCGGTCGGCGTCGAGGTCGTCCAGCCGGTGGGCGAGCTCGCCGGGGCGGCGACTTGGGCCACCAGGCGACCGGCGACCCCCGACCAGGCCTGGTACCAGCTGTCCCGGTCGTCGGGCTCGATCTGGGCCGAGATCGCTAGGCACTGGCCGACATTGGGCCATCCCCGAGTCGGCCGTGCCCACACTGCGTTGCCGCTGGGCGTCGAGGCTCTCGTCGTCGAAGAACAGCCTCATGACACCTCCACATCGCGGGCAAGACCGGCACCCTTGGCTCCTCACGCTGCCGAATAGATGTCGGCGCCCGACCGCGGCTCGTTCTCGCACTGACGCATCGGCTCCATCGCGGCTCGAGGGTCAGGACACGGCGGCCTTCACCAGCTGAGTAACCCGCTTTTCCACCGCCGGGCTCCACCTGACGAGCGCATACGACGCCGCCCACATGTCACCGTCGTCGAGGTTGGCCGCGTCCTGGAAGCCCAGGGTCGAGTATCGGTAGCTGAACTTGCCCGAGTCCTGGAAGAAGACGACGACCTTGCCGGCCGCGTTCTCGTAGGCCGGCATTCCGTACCAGGTCTTCGGGGACAGCTCGGGGGCGGCGGAGGTCACGGCCACGTGCACCCGCTCGGCCAACGCCCGGTCCTCCGGCGCCATCTGTTCGATGCGGTCGAGGAGGGACTGAAGGCCGTCGGCCTTCTTGCTGCCCTTCTTGCCCTCCGCCCGCAGCTCGGCGGTGCGCTCCTTCATCGCCGCCCGCTCCTCGGCGCTGAACCCGCCGGTGCTGGTCTCGGTGCTCTTCGTGGGCATCAAGGTGTCCTTTCGTCTGGTACCAAACCCTGTACGGCTCGGTTGGTCACTGCCTCCACATCAAGGCTAGGCCTGACGATCCCCTCCCGGCTTCTCGATTCCTGACCGGTTGCGCCCGGGCGTGATCGGCCCGAGCGGACGCCGAACCGGAACGTAGGCTGACGACATGGAACCGCGCGCGGACGTCGCCCCGCCGCACCCCAGGGCGACGTGGCGGGTGCTCCTCGGGTATGCGCGGCCGCACTGGGCGATGCTGCTGCTCGGGGGCATACTCAGCCTGGCCACGGCGGGAAGCGGACTCGCACTGCCGTTGGTGGTCCGGCAGCTGATCAGTGAGCTGGGCACGGACCGGTCGGTGGTCGGGTTGGTGGGCCTGCTGTCGACGCTGGTCGTGGCCAACGCCGTGGTCGGCGCCATCGGTGGCTACGTGTTGCGTCGCACCGCGGAGTCGGTGGTGCTGGCCGCCCGACAAGGCCTGCTGGAGCGGCTGCTCCGGCTGCGGATGTCGGCGGTGGAGCAGCACGAGCCCGGTGACCTCATGTCCCGCGTCACGGCCGACACCACCCTGCTGCGTGAGGTCATCATCGGCTCGCTGGTGGGCGGGGTCACCGGGCTGCTGACGCTGGTCGCGACGGTGGTGCTCATGGCGTTCATGGACCTCGTCATGCTCGGGGTGACGCTGGTCTCCCTCGGGCTCGCGGTCGTGGCCATCGCCCTCGTGGTCCCGCGCATCAACCAGGCGTCCCGGCACGCCCAGGAGTCGGTCGGGCTCATGGGCGCCGCGCTGGAGCGGATGTTCGGCGCCTTCCGCACCGTCAAGGCGTCTGGTGCCGAGGAGCGCGAAGGGCGACGGCTCGACGACGCAGCCACCGACGCATGGCGGGCGAGCATCCGCGCCGCGAAGTGGGGCGCCATCGCGGGCAACGTCGCCGGACTCGCCATCCAGGCGGCCTTCATCGCCGTGCTCAGCGTCGGCGGGGCCCGGGTGGCCGCCGGCACCATCACCATCGGCACGCTCGTCGCCTTCCTGCTCTACGTGTTCTTCCTCATCTCCCCGGTCAACCAGCTCGCGTCGGCGGTCACCCAGTACCAGGTCGGAGCCGCCGCCGTGACCCGCATCCTCGAAGCGCAGTCGCTGCCGGTCGAGCCGGCGGTCGAGCCGACGGTCGAGCCGACAGCCGACGCCGGTATGCCGGTCATGCCGGGCCGCACCCCGGTCGCACCACCCGCCGCGGTCATCTTCGACGATGTGCGCTTCCGCTACGACGCGGACCTCCCCGCCGTGCACGACGGAGTCAGCTTCGTCATCCCCCCGGGTGGGATGACGGCGTTCGTCGGTCCGTCAGGGGCGGGCAAGACCAGTGTCTTCTCACTCATCGAGCGGTTCTACGAGCCGGACTCCGGCCGGGTGGTCGTCGACGGCACTGACGTCCGCGATTGGCCGGTGGCGCAGCTGCGTTCGTGGATCGGCTACGTCGAGCAGGACGCTCCCGTGCTGTCCGGCACCCTTCGGGAGAACCTCGTCTTCGGCGCTCCTGAGAGCGACGAGGAGGACGTGCAGGAGGCGCTCCGCACGACCCGTCTCACGGCCATGGTGGCGGCCCTGCCCGACGGCCTCGAGACGACGGTCGGGCACCGGGGCATGAAGCTGTCCGGCGGCGAGCGGCAGCGGATCGCCGTCGCTCGAGCGCTCCTACGCCGGCCGCGCCTGCTGCTGCTCGACGAGGCCACCTCGCAGCTCGACGCCGTCAACGAGGCCGCCCTCCGCGACGCCGTCACCGAGGCGGCGCGCACCACCACCGTGCTCGTCGTCGCGCATCGGCTGTCCACCGTCATGCTCGCCGACCGGATCGTCGTCATGGACGCCGGTCGCGTCCGGGCCGTCGGCACGCATACCCAGCTCGTCGCCGGCGACCCGCTCTACCGTGAGCTCGCCACCACCCAGTTCCTCGCTGCCGCGGCGTAGGCGCGGCCATGACCTCCGCCCGGGATAGTGTCCAGCCGAGACGTGGGACGGAGACGACCGATGGCCGATGACCCTGGGGACCGGCGGGACGAGCGGGCGGCGCAGGCGGACTACCACGTGGCCGCCCAGCAGCGCCGCGATCGTGAGGAGTCGGTCAAGGCGCAGGTGCTCTTGGACGCGTTCGTCGAGCAGGCTACGCAGGCAGGCGTGCCCACGGAGGAGCTGACCGCCCGGCCCTGGTCGGGCGGTGGCCGATACAAGACGGGTGTCGTCGGCTGGTACCTCAAACGAGACCAGTCGGTCGGCGTCGGCGCCGACGGACGCTTCTACGTGCTCGTCGTCGCCCCGCAGCGCTTCGGCCGGTGGCGCACCGTCACGGTCGAGCCGACTCCGCCACCGCTGCAGGTGGGCAAGGGGGGTCGGGACGGTGACTCGGTGGCCCTGGACACGTTGTTGGAGAAGCGCATCGAGTGGACCGACTCCGACGCCTGAGGTGCCCCTCAGGCGTCGGCGTCGAACCCAAGGTGCACGTGGTCGCTGTGCGTGCGGTCGGAGAAGTAGGCCGGTCCGCTCAGCTGGCGAGGACCGCCGACGTTGTAGGCGCCCAGGTCGACGGCCGCCCGCATGAACCCGTCGACGACCGCTGCCGGGGCGGTCGGTGTGGACGGGGCGACCACGGGCTGACCGTTGACCGCCCAGACGTCGACGGCCCGTTTCCGGGTGTGGTCGCTGAGCCGGTCGGTGGCGAACACGCTGGTCGGGTGGGCCGAGCGGACGATGCTGACATCGATCTCGTAGGTGCCGGCCAGGTCGAAGAGGGCCTGCATCGGCTTCGGCATGAGGTTGCCGGCGGCGATGTCCGCTGCGGCCGACGGGGGCAGGTGGATCCGCTGGTGGCCGAGGACGGCGGTCATCAGGCTTGACGGGCCCGCCCTGGCCGGTCCGGGTGCCGCCGCGTTGAGCTGGGTCACCGCCCAGGCGCCGCCCTGTCGGGTGAGCCGCACGTCGGCGGCCGACCCGCCGCGTACCGGCTTTCCCTGCCCGTCGCGCGTCCATTGCTCGTAGGTGACGAGGATGGACGCCTGGTCGCTGGTGAGACCGCCGAACTGGGCCGAGATGACCCGGGAGGTCGCGTCCGGGCCAGCCGTGTGGAATGACGTCGCTGCGGCCACCAGTGCTCCTGCGCGGTCGGCCGGTATGCCCGTGGCCTGCACCCGCGCCGCCGCTGGCCCGGTACCGGACTGCCCTGCGCCCCAAGCGGTCAGGCTCTCGACGATGCGGGCGGCTCGTTCCTTCGCCACCGGTTCGACGTCGTTGGGCGGTACCGGCCAGACGGCGCTCGCGGGGAGTGGTGCCGCGGCTGGCGTAGCGCTGGTTGCAGCGGTCGTCGTGCCTGGCGTCGTCGTGATGGCGGTGGGCGGGGTCGCCATGGTGGACGAGGAGCCCGCACTCGTCGTGGCCGAGGAGGTCGACGGCGTGGTGGTCCCGGAGGAGGAGCCGGTCGGGGTGGTGCACCCGGCGAGGCCCAGCCCGGCCGCACCGAGAAGGACGGCCCGGCGGCCGACGCCGCGTGGATCGGGTGAGTTGTGGCGGGGGGTGCGGTCCGTCATCTCCTCAACGGTACGGACGTCGCCTGTGCCCGGTCGTCACCCGGTGGCCTGGCATCACGACGGTGGGTCGCATGGAAGGGCAGTCAGGACGGCTGGTGGGCCCCGGCCGGACTCACGTGGATGGTGGCGGCGGTGAGGCGGCGGACGTAGTGCAACAGGTGTGCCTCGACGTGGTGGGCGAGGTCGTGCGCCTGGCCCACCGTGAGCTGCGGGTCGACCGTGACGTCGGCCTCCGCCCGGAGGGTGTGGCCGATCCACCGGATCTTGAGGTCCCGCACCGCCTGCACCCCCTCCACGCTGCCGACGGCGCGGACCGCCTGGTCGACGAGCTCAGGGTCGACGGCGTCCATCAGCCGCGCGCCGACCTGCGAGACGGCCGACCGCAGCACCCCGAGGATGGCGACGGTGATGAGGAGCCCGATGACGGGGTCGGCCCAGGTCCAGCCGAGGGCCAGGCCGCCGGCGCCGACGAGGACGGCCAGGCTCGTGAAGCCGTCGGTGCGCGCGTGCAGACCGTCGGCCACCAGCGCGGCTGAGCCGATCTGGCGGCCCACGGTGATGCGGTAGCGAGCGACGAGCTCGTTGCCGAGGAACCCGACGATGCCGGCCGCCGCGACCGCCCACAGGTGCGACACCGGCTGCGGGTCGAGCAGGCGGGTGATGGCCTGATAACCGGCAAGCAGGCTGGACAGGGCGATCATCACGACGACGGCGAGACCGGCAAGATCCTCCGCACGCCCGTAGCCATAGGTGTAGCGCCGGGTCGCCGTGCGGCGGGCCAGAGCGAAGGCGACGAGAAGCGGGATGGCGGTCAAGGCGTCGGCGATGTTGTGGAGGGTGTCCCCCAGCAGCGCGATCGACCCGGAGAGGACGGCGACGACGGCCTGGATGACGGCCGTCACCCCCAACCCGACAAGGCTGATAACGAGGGCGCGGCGGCCCGCGCTGTCCGCCTCCAGGGCGTCGTCGATCTGGTCGGCCGCGTCGTGCGAGTGACCACCGAAAAGCTCCGACACGGTGTGCCTCAGGCGCTCGGCCAGCCCGTGGTTGTGCGCCTCGTGGTCGTGCTCATGGTGGTCGTGCTCATGGTGGTCTGCCCCGTGCCCGTCGGGTCGTTCCATGTGCGCGGGCTCACGGTCGAGGAGGTGACTCATGACGGCGGCCTGCTCTGTGGGGAGGTGCGTGGCTGAGGGGATCCCATGCTATCCGGCGTGCCCGGTGTCATTCGGCCACGAGCCGGACCACAGCGTCGACGAGAGCTCGGAGTGTTGTACCCCTCAGAGGGGGTGTAACACTCCGAGATCCGTTGCGCCGGGCCGACCTGGAGAGTGCGGCATTCGTAGCGCCCCAGCCCTTGAGGCCGTCTTTCGTTACGCCCCTCTCGCCGCCGCGGAGCGCTTCTGCGGCTCGACGACGTACCTGGGGTCCTCGGTCGACGCGACCCCGGCGGCAAACAGGCCGAAGCGCGTACAGGCCGATGCGGCGAGCAGGGCGGCGCCCCCGACCCGTCCGGCCACGGGCACCCGGAATCCGGCCACCACCAGCGCCGACCCGGCAGCCGTGAGGATTCGGGCGTTCCGCAGCAGCGTGCCGGCACGGCCCTGGCGGAAGCACTCGCCGGGCAGGCCCGCGTTGGCCGGCATCCGGTGGACCGCGACGGACTCCGCGGCCGCCCCGAACAGCGCCAGCCGCCCTGCCGGGCCGATCTGCGCCGACGGGGCGGCGAGCAGTCCGAGGCCTCCCGCGGCGCTCGCGGCCGAGCCCACGAAGACGAACGGCAGCTCCCGGTGCGGTCCATGCCAGGCGGGCACGGCGGTGTCGGCCAGGAGCACGGCGGTGTATGCCGCGACGGCCGGCCCGACCACCGCGGCCCCCAGGCCCGCGGCCGTTCGCGTGCGTGGAAGCCGCCCCGCCACGTCGAGGGCGGCGGCTCCCACCGCGAGCGGCGCATACGCCGACAGCAGCCACGAGCCGACGCTCATCGGCGACGTGGGCTTGGCCACCCGCAGCATGTTGACGAACCGGGTCGGCTTCCCGAGGTCGTGGACCAAGGCCAGCAGCGACACGGAGATCGCGCCCGCCGCCCCGATACGGGAGACCCGCGCGAGCCCCGGTCGGTTGCCCACGTCGGCCCCCGCCGCGAGCAGAGAGGACGCCCCCGCCAGGCCACCGAGGAAGAGGTAGCCCGCGGTTTCGTGGGCCTTCCACGTCGGCGGCTTGAGGATGGGGCGGCCGTAGTAGGACTCGAAGGAGGCCTCGGGGACCATGAGCTGCTCCCGCGCCGCCCCGGCGGCGGCGGCCGCTGACCGACGGGGTCGTCGTGCGCAGCGGGGCGTCGCGACCCGACTGTCGGCCGTAGGCCCCGTCCGTGGAGACGCCGTGAGCGGGCGTCGCCGCCGGGGTGCGCGGGGGCTCGGCGTGCTGGGTCACCGGGACCCTCCGATCACGGCGGCGACGCCGGCGAGGGCCAGACCCGCGGCGGCCAGACCGGCTTGGCGCCACATGGCGGGCAGGTCGCGCGTCGTCACGACGGGGTCCGGCGGGAGCCCGTAGACCTCCGGCTCGTCGAGCAGCAGGAAGAACGCCCCTGCGCCGCCGACGCCGTCATCCGGGTCGTCGCCGTAGAGCCGGGCCTCGGTCGTGCCGGCCTCGTGCAGCACCTGCACCCGCTTGCCCGCCCGCGCTCGCAGCTCGTCGAGGTCGCCGAACTGGATGGACTCCGTCGGGCACGCCTTGGCGCACGCCGGCTCCTGCCCGTCGGTGAGGCGGTCATAGCAGAGCGTGCACTTGAAGACGCGGCCGTCATCCTTGCGCTGGTCGATGACGCCGTAGGGACAGGCCGAAACGCAGTAGCCGCAGCCGTTGCAGACGTCCTCCTGCACGATGACCGTGCCGAACTCGGTGTGCATCAACGCCCCCGTGGGACCGACGTCGAGGCAGGCGGCGTGCGTGCAGTACTTGCAGACGTCGGAGGACATCAGCCACCGCACCCCGGCAGCGGCGTCGGCCACCGGCGAGGTCCCGTCGGCCGGCTCCGGACGGGCGTCGTCGGTCGGGCGCAGTTCCGGCATCCCCAGGGACACCGCCGGTCGTGCCGGCCTGGTCTGCTCGATGAAGGCGACGTGCCGCCAGGTGTCGGCGCTGAGGCCACCGGTGTTGTCGTAGGACATCCCGGTGAAGACGAGTCCGTCCTCCGGTACGGCGTTCCACCCAGCTCCGTCGCGGCGGTCCGGATCCGCCGGCGGGTTTTCAGCGCCGCGGCCTGCCTTCGTGGGGCGACGTAGGACCTAGTGGGTGGAGCCGCTGACAGCGGGCACGTCGACACCCTCCCAATCCCTGCGCGTGCGTGCTGTTCCACTGGACCAGCACGTCAAGATCGTCGCCGGCACCCTGCGCGCGAAGGATCTGTGGCCGCGCAGGGCCATGATCACGGCCCGGTCGGCCGATGTTGCCGAGCAGCAGCTGGAGGACGCTGGCGGCGCGGATGTTCTGCGACCCGGTCGTGTGCTGGGTTCACCCACGGCATACGCGAAGGCGCTGGTCCGCTCGCGACCGCTGTTGGTGACGAGGGCATCTGCGACCTGAGCCAGGAGGTGGGTGTACAACGGCACCTTCGGCGGCGCGATCAGCCAGCTCGACGCCGGGACCACGTGCACCGTCGACTTCTCCCACTGCATCCTGACGCCAGAGCACGCCGACGCCGGCATCTCCGCCATCCAGGAATCGGGGATCCGCGCTGTCTGGTGCTACGGCTTCTACAACCAGCCCATGGATGAGCCGTACTTCACCAGCCCTGAGCAGCGGCGGGACGACGCCCGACGGGTGCGCTCGACCTACTTCTCCGGCTCACCTGAACGAGTTCGCTTCGGCGTCTCCCCCACCGAGATGGCGCGCCAGCCCTTCGAGGTGATCCGCGAGGAGATCCTCATGGGCCGGGAACTGGATGGACTGGTCCACCCGCACACCAACACCCGCTGGCGCCCGGGCCACCGGTCCGACGTGAAGCAATGGCACGACGCGGGCTTGATCTGGCAGCACCAGCTGCACTCCCACTGCAACTCCAGCGACGAGGACGACCTGCGCATCCTGCGCGACGCCGGCTGCGCCGTGTCTTCCACTCCCGAGACGGAGCTGGGCATGGGCCTCGGATACACCATCCTGCGGGCCGCCGACCGAGCCGGCATCACCACCGGGCTCGGCGCCGACATCCAGTCCAACAACTCACCCGACCTCTTCACCGCCATGCGCCTCGGACTGGCCGCGGAGCGAGGTCGCTACCATCAGCCGCTGATCGAGCAAGCAGGCACCTCGGCCCTGGACACGGTCGCTCTCAAGGTTGAAGACGTTTTGCACTTCGCCACGCTGGGAGGAGCACGGGGGCTCGGCCTCGGTGACGTGTGTGGCTCGATCGACGTCGGGAAGGCCGCCGACCTCCTACTCATTCGTCCCGATTCGCCCCGCCTGCACCCAGTAGTCGATCCCATCAACGCGATCGTCATGCACATTTCGATCGCCGACATCGACACCGTCATGGTCGGCGGTGATGTGTGCAAGAAAAACGGTCAGCTGTTGCCCCATCTCACAGCCAAAGCGGTCGCTGGGCTGGACGAATCCGGGCGGTTCCTGCAGTCCGCCGTCGAGCAGCTCGGCGGGTGGCAGCCGTCCAAACCCGACTGGATGGGCACCCCTAAAGAGCACGAGGTGTCCAACTCCGGTCGATGATCGACCCCTCTCTCGCTACGCCACCCCAGAACCCATAGACATCCCAGCCCGCTGCACCGCTCGACGAGCTCGGGCGCACTACGAAGGAGACACGAAATGAAGGCACGTCGTGCGACGACGCTCGGAGGTGCACTGGCCGGTGTAGTGCTGATGCTGGCCAGCTGCTCCTCCGGCGCTACCGGAGGCACACCTGCAGGACCAAGCAGCGGGGGCGAGAGCGGTAGCGTCACCAGCGCCGCTGTCCTGGCCGAGGCCAAGAAGGTCACTGAACAGAACATTGCCGGAACCGACCGGGCGCTGCCCGCCTCCAGCCCGAAGGCCGCCACCGGCAAGACGGTGTGGGCGCTGGCCTGCTCAACAACCGCGGCTGGGTGCTTCCTCCCCGCGCAGGGCCTGGTGGACGCGGGCACGGCTATGGGTTGGAGCATGAAGCTGGTCGACGGGAAGCTGGACCCGTCTGTGTACAACGCCCAGATCCGGGCGGCGGCGGCGGCCGGCGCTTCCGCGATCGCCCTCTTTAGCGTGGACTGCGCCGCCACCAAGGGGGCCATCGAGGAAGCCCAAAAGGCCGGCACGAAGGTGTTCGCGGCCAACTCCCTCGACTGCGACGACAAGTACGCCGGCGGGGGGAAGGCCATGTTTGACGGGTCCATGGTCTGGGGGCCCGAGAACCAAGCCTACGGGCCTTTCGTCGACCAGTACGTCGGCCCATCCATCGCGGACTGGGTCATTAACGCCACCAACGGCAGCGCCAAGATCATCCAGCTGCGCCAGGACGACAGCGCCGGTACCCGCCACGTCGGTCAGTCGCAGTTCGACCGGCTACAGCAGTGCGCCGGGTGCGCCGTTGAGATCGTCCCATTCACCGGTGCGGACCTGCTGGGCGGAAAGGTTCAGGGCAAGGTCAGCGCCGCTCTGCAGAAGGTGCCGGACGCAACAGTCGTGATGGTCCCCACCGACGCCACCATCTCGCTCGGCGCCGGCGCGGCCGTAGAGCAGGCCCGAGCCGCGGGCCGCAAGATTCTGCTCGTCGGCCAAGAAGGCGTGCCGGCCGCCATCAAGATGCTCAAGGCAGGTACCCAGTCCTTTGCCCTCGGACGACCCTGGCCCTGGACCGGCTGGGCGGCCGCAGACGCTATCAACAGAATGTTCGCTGGAGAGAAGCCAGTTGACGCCGGCATCGGCTTCGGCAGCATGGACGCCAACCACCCCCCGACCGGCGACGTCTACGACGGCAATGCCAAGTCCGCCGGGTACAAGGACAACTACAAGAAGATCTGGGGCGTGGGGTAAATGACGGCCCCAGCCGCGCCGGCCCTGGGGAGCGCCGCCGCGTTCGCCCGGGTGTCGAAAACCTTCCCCGGAATGAAGGCGCTCGACGACGTGACCTTCCAGATCGTCGACGGCTCGTTTCACGCCCTGGTCGGCGGCAACGGCTCGGGCAAGTCCACCCTGATCAAAATTCTGGCCGGGGTCTACCAGGGCGATCCCGGTGGAGAGCTTCGGGTAGGGCACTCGACGGCCGCGTCCGACCAGGCCACCCCGACCTGGTCACGCGCCGCCGGAATCCGCTTCGTGCACCAGGACCTCGGTCTGTTCGACCACCTGTCGGTGGGCGAGAACCTGCTCAGTGACGGCAACTACCCCAAGTCGGCGGGCGGCATCGACTACAACCAGGTGCATCGGCAGGGCCAAGCCGTACTGGACAGGCTCGACGTGGCCGTCAACTCGCGGACTCTCATGGGTAAACTCCGGCCGGCGGAGCGCACCCTGGTCGCCATCGCCCGCTGCCTTCGCGACCACACAAACGCGGCGGTACACCTCCTGGTGCTGGACGAACCCACCGCCCGTCTGCCTCACGCGGAGGTCCAGGAGCTGTTGGAACGCCTGAAGACCTACGCACGGGGTGGCCAAAGCATCCTCTACGTATCCCACCGACTCGACGAGATCATCGAGTACGGAGACGCCGTCACCGTGCTGAGAGACGGCAAGCACGCGATGACCGAGCCACTCGCCGGGATCACTCGCCAACAGCTGACCAGGGCCATCGTGGGTGAGCACCGGGACATCGTCGGCATTAAGCGTTCGAGCACCGTCGACCACGAGCGGACTCCGTTGCTCAAGGTCAGTGACCTCAACGGAGGACCGCTGACCGACATCAACCTCAGCGTCCTACCGGGCGAGATTGTGGCCGTCACCGGACTCGTCGGAAGCGGACGAACATCCCTCCTCGAGACGATCTACGGCGTCCACCGTCGATCCGGGCATGTCACCCTGGACGGGAAGACGCTTCAGCCTGGGAGCATCTCAGCGTCCATCGCCGCGGGTCTCGCCTACGTTCCCGAGGACCGCGCACGTGACAGCGCCTTCCGGGATCTCGGTCTTGAGATGAACCTGTCCGCCGCATCGGTCGCTCAGTACATCAAAAGCGGATGGTTCCGCCGAGGGGCGGAGATATCCGACGCCCGACGAGACGTCGAGCGCTTCCGCATCAGGACCCCCGGGGTCCAGGCCGAGCTGATCAAGCTCTCTGGGGGCAACCAGCAGAAGGCCATCATCGCCCGATGGTTGCGCCGGGACCCGCGACTGCTCCTTCTGGACGAACCCACCCAAGGGGTGGACGTTGGGGCCAGAGCGGAGATCTACGCCCAGATCGAACATGCCGTCACCGCCGGCGCTGGGGTGCTCCTCGTCACCTCCGACCTCGAGGAGCTGTTACATCTGGCCGACCGGGTCATCGTGCTGGACCGGGGGGCGCTCACGACCTCCGCGCAGGGTCAGGCCCTGACCCGCGTCTGGGTCGTCGACAACATGTTTGAGGCTTCCCAACCCAAGAAGGACCACTGATGTCGGACCGAATGGCCCCACCCACGCACGAGGCAACACAGGAACCGACGCCGCGTCCGCCCGTGCCGCTGGACACGCGCACCACTGGCCGGCGGGTGTTGGAACTAGTTGAGCGATATGCCCTGGTGCTGCTTCTGATTCTCGTCGCCGTCTTCTTCGCCGTCTATCCCGGAACTGCGGGCACCTTCCCTACCGTCGCCAACGCACGCAACATCGCGGCTAACGAGGCGATCCTGGCCATCGCGGCGTTCGCCGCACTCATTCCATTGGTCGCCGAGCGGTTCGACCTCTCCGTCGGGGCCACCGTCTCGCTCTCATCGATCGCTGCAGCGAAGATCCTGACGGAGATGAACCTGCCTCTGTATGTCGGCGTTCTCGCCGGGGTTGTTTTGGGCCTCGTTGTTGGGTTGATCAACGGGTTCCTCATCGCCTACCTCAAGGCCAACTCACTGGTCATCACCCTGGGAATGTCGACGGTCCTGCTCGGGATCGGCACCCTGTGGACCGGATCCCTCACCCTGCTGGGCGTTCCCGACACTTTGACCAGCTTCGCCAATGGAGCCTTCCTGGGCGTGCCTTGGCCCGCATGGCTACTCATCATCATGGCCATGATCACGGCCGCCGTCTTGGGTCTAACCGTATTTGGCCGGCAGGTGCTCTCCATCGGTTCCAACGAATCCGCTGCCCACTTGGTCGGCATGCCCGTGGCTCGCACCATCCTGATCGCCTTCGCCGCGTCAGGTGCGCTCGCCGGGCTCGCCGGAGTCCTTCTCCTGGCCCGCACCGGAAGCGCGGCTGCGGGTGTCGGTGCGGGCTACACCCTGCCGGCTCTCGCCGCCATCTTCCTCGGCTCCACCACCATCAAACCCGGGCGCTTCACCGTCGCCGGCACGCTCGTCGGAGTCTTCTTCGTCGCCATCAGCATCAACGGCCTGACCTTGGCAGGCGCCCAAGACTGGGTGGAGCCCGTCTTCAACGGCGCAGCCGTAGTCATCGCCGTCTCCGCAGCCGCGCTACTGAGGAACCGACGGGAAGGCACGGCTCGATGAACCTCCGCTTGATTCTGACCCGACCGGTCTGCCCCACTACCGAAGAGTTCATTAATGAATGAGGCAACAACACACGTCCCAAATGTCCCGGTGGCCGACGGGGAGCTCATCGAGGTGGCCCGCGGGATCCACGCATGGATCCAGCCAGACGGCACCTGGTGGATCAACAACGCCGGGTTCGTCGCGGAGGGCTCAACTGTGGCCATCATCGACACCTGCACCACCGAGAAACGCACCCGGCAGTTCCTTACCGCCATGGAGAAGGCCATCCCGGGCGCCGCCGTCAAGTTCGCCGTCAACACCCACCACCACGGCGACCACACCTTCGGCAACTCGCTACTGCCACGCCAGACCTGCCTGATTGGCCACGAACTCATGCGATCAGCATTCCTCGAGGACACCACCCTCGAGGCCTTCCCCAACTACTGGTCACCAACACCAGACTTCGGCAACCTCACCCGCCGAGCCCCCGACCTCACCATCCTCGAGGCCGCCACCATCTACCTCGAAACGCGTCCCCTGCAGATCGCCCACCCCGGCTTTACGGCTCACACCGAAGGAGATCTCGGCGTGTGGATACCCGACGCACGCGTCCTCTTCGTCGGCGACCTACTCTTCCCCGGCCACACACCAATGATCATGGCCGGCGCACCCACCGGCGCAATCCGATCGCTCGCCTGGATTGCCGCGTTCGAACCCTCCGTGGTCGTCCCCGGCCACGGACCAGTGATCCAGGCGTCCCAACTTTCTGCCGTCCTCGACGAACATCGGGCCTACTACGAGTTCGTGATCAGCGAGGCCAAGCGCGGCGTGGCGCAACACTTAACGCCACTCGAAGTGGCTCGCACCGCCGACATGGCCCCGTACCGGCACCTACTCGACCCAGAACGCTTCGTCCTCAACATCCACAGCGCCTATGCGGAACTTGGCCTAGGACAGGTCAACCGCCCCAATGCACTAGCCGACGCCGTCGCCTTTATAGGCGGTAGCCCGATCCTGACGCGCGCTTAGCCGATGCCCCGATGGTGCCTGTCCGGAGAACTGCGCCCGATGGTCCGGTGACTGCGACCCGTCGCCGGAGCACGGCCCCGCGGGGCACGCCCTATCTGCCGGTAGGACGCATCCGCTCATCGGGGCATGTCAGGGCGTCCTTGGGCCCGAACGCGCGGCGGAACAGTGGGGCGATGGCCGCGGCCCAGTGCAACGCGAGGGTCGGGGTCGGGTCCCTTCGGTGGGACGACCTGGAGTACCGCAACTGTAGGCTTCATGCGTCGTAGCGGACCTCGACGTGTGGCCGGATGAGGCAGGGGTCCTTGCCGATGCCTCCAGAGGGCCCGTGCCGGCCGAGCCGACGCCCGCCTCCCTTCGGGGGGTGCGGGCGCTTGTTCACAAGAATGACCGCGTCATCACTGGACGCGCGGCTGAGCCGTCGCCGTCCACCCGGCGGAACCCGAAGGCCTCTCTGGCGTAGAGGTCCGCCAACGCCGGAGTCCGCGCCTGAATGACGAGGTGGACGGGGCGGATGTCATGCATTCCAGCGATGAGGCGAGCCAGCAGAGCCTCCCCGTGCCCAAGACGTTGGGGGTGAGCGCACAAGTTGCTGCCGTAGAACGCGGCACCAGGCAGACCCGACAGTGCGGACCTGTCGAGCGGGGAAAGGCGCCGTCCTGTGAGGTCGAGCACCATCGGCGCTAGAAGCAGGACCAGCAGACCCCAGCCGACCCACAACGGCCACGAGGCGCCAAGGATCACCGACATGAACGCAAAGGGGGCAACCAGGGCCACCACTGCCGGTGTCAGTAGTACCAGTCCGGCTCCCCCGGCGGTTGCCCAGTATCGAGTTCTCTCAAGCAGCGATGGCCGGACTGGCCGGACGACCAGCAGCGCGTGCGGAGACACCGACGCCAACCATCCAGCTGACCAGTTGCCGATCAGGTCCAACAGGCTGGTGACGCACGCCAGGGTCACCCAAACCCTCCATCGCCATTGTCGCTCGAAGTGGGCTGCGGCCGCCCCGGTTACCCGGACGGGATCGCGGCCGTACCAGCCGAAAGCCCGGGTATGAACCATGGCCAGCCGTGGCAGCTGGCGCGCCGGAGGCCCGAGGCCCAGGTGCCGCGGTATTGCCGGCGGTGGCCTCCCCGTTCGACGGCTCATCAGCGACACTGGTGCACCTCCCTGGCTCAACAGTAGATCCCCGGACAGGAAATCGGCTCGGGGGCCACCCTGGAAACGGCAGGCGCAGACGCACGGCCGCGGTCACTCACGCACGTCGCCGACCAGCTCGCAGTCAAGCCGGACCCCGTGTATCAGCTCATCCGAGCGGGCACACCTACCCGGCGATCAGAGCCCCCAAGGGTGACTGACCCCATCAGAGCGCGACGCGGTGCCGCTGGATTGACCAGCTGTAAGCCAGACCCGGACCTTGATCGCGGCCAACTCGTTCCGGCGCGCATCCGGCCGTGGAGATGGTCGACACGCTGACCCGTTCCCGCCGGGCAATGGTCGCCGCGGACACCGCGGTGACTGCGACGCCAACCTCACCGGCCACGTGCCGCACGCTCATCAGTTGAGTGGGCGTTGGCCGCCCCGCTGCTGGGGCGGCGGGGTGGCCGGTAGGGCAGCCGGGCCGGCGGAGGCGGCAGCTCGCGGCCTAGACGGGTGCGGCTGGCGTCGGCGGCCACCAGCGCGGCCTGGCGGATGAACTCGGAGCGACTCACCACCCGGCCGGCGGTCACACGGTCGTCGACGATGGCCGAGTCGACCAGCTCGAGGGTCACCTCCGGCAGTGGCATCATCCGTGAGACGCCTGGTCGTCCGTCCTTAGGTGGTGTTCGCAGCGTGGACAGTTTCCGGGTGCGTCCGGTGGGGGTCATGGCCGCGTACCGGATGACCACCCGGGTCAGCCACTGCCCGAAGACGTCTGGGCTGGCGGGGTCGAGGTCTAGGTCGACCAGGTACGCGGAGCGCGCCTGCTGCCAGGCGTGGTGCTCCCAGTAGACCCCGACCGCCACCTGTTTCTGCGCCATCACCGGCGACCCCTTCTCCTTGCGCTGGTCGTGAGGTCTGTTGGTTCTGTTTATTGACGGAGGCTAAGGCCGGGCCCGGGTGGGACGCACTATCGCCGAGTTCGACACACCGGGATATTGCGTCCGAAGGGGCCGTCGGTCGTTGTGAGACTTGTGAGGCCGTCTACGCTCCCCCCCGTCTGCGCCGGTCAACGCACGCGTGGCGCTCATCGTGGTCAAAGTCGCCCGAGCTTCCGGCGGACACACCCGGCTGTGAGTGGTCAGCGACTGACGGGAATGCGTGCGACGTGACAGGGGTCAAGGCTTCGTGGTCTCCTTTGCCCGCAGCCTCGTTGAGGAAGCAAGCGACGGCGAGCTGAAGGGGTTCTGGCGCACGAGATGACACACATCCGACTCGCCGATCACCGACGGTCGGCTCGCGCCGCGATCGGTGCCCCCCATGGCCTGACGGCCTAACACCGTCCCGGTGCACTTCCGGTCGGTCCACTCGCACGTGGCCGCCGCCGAGTGTGCGGCCGAAACGGCCCCTGAAGGTCAGCCAACTCGCTGGATAGTCCTGTCCCCTGGGATCACCTGTGGACGAATACGACTGCGCTGCAACGAGATTGGGAGAATAGAGACGTCCGAACGTCTCGCTCCGCCAGATCAGGAGAACTATCCCATGTCCGTTGCTACCAGCGACACCGCCCACCGCCGCCTCCGCCTCCACCGCCGCCACCGCCAGCACCGCTGACGAGTTCGCGAACGTCGAGCCCGGCACCCTGGTGATCGGCGCGAACGTGCGCACCGACACCCGCGCCGACGCCAAGGACTTCGCGGCCAGCATCAGGAGCCGTGGCGTGCTGGAAGCGATCACCGCCTTCCGCGACGACAAGCAGCGGCTGGTCGTGCTGCGCGGGCAGCGGCGCGCGGCGGTCGCCACCAAGGTGGGCACCCCGACCGGCACCGTCCCGGTGCGGATAGTGCCCTCCCCCGAGATCGCCGACCGGATCGTCGACCAGATCAGCGAAAACGTGCACCGGCAGGACATGCACGAGAAGGAGCTGCGCGACGGTATCGAGCAACTGGCCCTGGTCGGGGTCACCGCGGCCCAGATGACCAAGCGGCTGGCCGTGCCCCGGCACACCGTGGACGCCGCCCTCAAAGTGGTCAAGAACCCTGCCAGCAAGGCGCGGATGGACACCGAGAGCCTATCCTTGGAGGACGCCGCCATCTACGCCGAATTGAGGACGACCCGGACGCGGTGACCCGGCTGGTCAGCCGCCGGACTTGGCAGCCGCTGGCGCACCTGGCCCAGGAACTGCGCGACGAGCGGACCGAGCGCAAGGCGGTCTTGGCCGAGGTCAAGCGGCTCCGCCAGCAGGGAGTGCCCGCCCTCGCGCCCGCCGACGTGCCCGAGGATGCGGACTACCTGGCCTTGCGGGGCCTGCGCGACAAGGACGGGCGGGCGGTGCCCTGCGAGCAGTGGCCCGCGGTCGCCGGGGCCGCCGTCGTCGTGGAGGCGCAGTGGTTCACGGCCGAGGACAAAGACGGTAACGCGGATGAGGATGAGCACGAGGACGAGGACGGTCACGCGGACCACGCGTTCACCAAGGCAGGAGGCCCCGGTGTCGTGGCCGAGAGCGACGGGTCGGTCCTGAGGCTGTCTCACGTGTGGATCTGCACCGATCCCGCCGCCGCTGGCCTGCACTACCCCCGGTGGAGCCCGTACACGGCGACCAGCCCGAGGGTCGCAAATGAGCCGGTACTTGAGGACGACACCGAAGCAGCCGCCTCGGCTGAGGCAGCCAGGGAAGCCGCCGAGGCCGAGGCCGCCGCCCGTGAGGAACGCAGGCGCGTCCTGGTCAACAATAAGGCGTGGCGGTCATCGACGACGGTTCGCCGTGACTGGCTGCGTCAGTTCACCGCCCGCAAGGCCGCACCGAGCGGGGCAGAAGCCCTCATCGCCGCCGCCGTCATCGGGTGCCAGCCCAGCCTGGGCCAGGCGTTCACCAGCCGCCATTGGCTGCTGCGTCAGTGGCGCCCAGTAGCCGCCGACGACCCCCACCCTGGCTGGGACTCCTCGGCCTGCCAACGGCTAACCGACACAGCCAAGACACCCAAGACGACGACGATGCTCACCCTGGCGGCGGTCCTCGCCGCCTGGGAGGACGCCGCCACCGAATGGACGTGGCGCAAGCCGAGTGCCTGGGACGGGACCGTCATGCACGCCCTGACGAGCTGGGGCTACCAGGCCAGCGAGGTGGAACGACTGCTGATCGAGCCCGACGCCGACCAAGAGACCGACGACACCGACAGTGACGACAGTGACGACAGTGACGACACGGGTTACGGGGACGCCGACGGCACCGACAGCGACGGCGTCACCGACGAGGAAGCGGACGAGCCCGAAGGCGATGACGTCCACGCCAAGGCCGACACGGACACCGCCGACGCCTTCGCTCGGGTGCCGGCCGCCGAGTGAGACAGCCGGAGAGGGGCCGCACGCAGCGGCCCCTCCCCTTCACACCCTGTGGACGAGAAACCGGGCGTGTCCAACAGATTAAATAGAATAGATAGCAGGGGGCGACACTACCGCCACCTTCCGAAACATCCACTGGACAACGAAGGAGAGCACGTCATGGGACATCAGATCGAAACCCACGGCAACCAGGCTGCCGCCGTCTTCGCCCGCACCGACGCCTGGCACCGGCTGGGCACGACCGTGCGGGACCGGGCATTCACCGCCGAGGAGGCCATGACCCTCGGCCACCTGGGCGGCTGGGACGTGCGCACGGCTCCGCTGACCGCGACCGTCGTCGACGAGACCGGGGGGCACATCCTCGACGTGCCCGACAAGGTCGCGACCGTGCGCACCAACCCCTTCACCGGCGAACCCGACGTGCTCGGCGTCGTCGGAGGCCGGTACACGCCGCTGCAGAACGAGGACCACGCCGAGTTCCTCAACCTGCTAACCCACGAGTCCGGAGCGGTGTTCGAGACGGCCGGGTCGCTACGCGGTGGCCGTCAGGTGTTCCTGACCATGCAGCTGCCGCACAGCATCCAGGTGGCCGGTACCGACCGGGTCGACCTGTACATCGCCGCCCTGAACAGCCACGACGGAACCAGCGCGTTCCGCGTGCTGGTCACCCCGATCCGGGTGGTGTGTGCGAACACCCAGGCGGCCGCGATCCGCGACCACGTCTCGTCGGTCTGTTTCAAGCACACCGCCAACGCCAAGGCCGCCGTCCAGCAGGCCCGGACCACCCTCGGCCTGACCGTCAAATACTGCGAAGCCTTTGCCGCCGAAGCCGAGCAGCTGGTCAACACCACCACCACCGACGCCCAGTTCTGGGCGCTCGTGCACAACCTGTACCCGCCCACCCCGGCCGACGCGCCCACCCGCAGCCAGAACGCCGACGCCGACCGGACGCGGACCCTGGCCACGCTGTGGCACGACGCGCCCACCCAGAACGGCATCCGCGGGACCGCGTGGGCCGCCTACCAGGCCGTCACCGAGTACGTCGACCACTACGCGCCGGTCCGGGTCAACGACGGGCACGAGACCGCGCGCGCCACCCGGCTGCTGACCACCGAGGAACCCGACCGGATCAAGCGGGCCGCATGGGCGGCGCTCACCCCCGCCTGACAGCGGACCAGGTCCGGCGCGGCACCACCAGCCACACCGCCGCACCGGACCTGCCCACCTCAGACGACCCGAAAGGCAACCGATGACATCTACCAACCGCACCATCCACCCGACCCGCCCACCCCTGGCCACCCGCGTCCTGCTGCTGGACGAGCCTGGCTACGGCATCACTGTCAACGACGGCCGCCACACGCTGACCTGCGTCGAGATGGGACCCCGCCTCGACGTCCTACCCGGCCACGGTGTCAGCCTCGACCCGCCAGCCGCGCGCCACCTGGCCGAGGCGCTGACCCGGTACGCCGACCGCTACCCCGACCAACCGACCTGAACCAGCCCATCCCCTCGACCACAGCGCCGGCGACGTGACCCTTGCTCCGTCGCCGGCGCTGGCCCACGTCCGGCGCCTACCTAGCCGTTACCTGTGTGGCTGACGTGTGGCCGGCTCTAGCAGCAGCTGCTCGCCCAGACGGCCCCGCAACCCCGCCAGGTCCGCTGCCACCAGGCCTGGGTCGACCCGAGCCATATCCCTCAGCATCCGGGCCCGCGCCGCCGGGCCTCTCGGGTCCGCCAACGGCCCCAACTCCCGCCGACGCGACAGCCACTCGCGCCGGTTCTCCACCGCCGACGAGACCCGCACATGATCGTCATCCACCCGCTGACAGATCGCGTTGTCACACCGGTGACCGAGCACCCGCGCCTGCTCTAGCGCATCCACCCCGTGGGCCAACGCGAACCCGAACCGATGCGCGATGATCACCCGTCCCGACCCGAACCAGAAACGACCATGCCCGCGCCCTGACAGGGCGCCGCACCAAAACCGGCAGGACTCCCCGGGCACCGTCACGATCTTCGACAGGTACCGGGACACCACCTGCGGGTCGACCACTGCCACCCGCAGCAGCTCCACCCCCGCAGTGTCGCACCGAGCCCCAGCCACTACCCCAGACCCGCCCGCTCCGCTGTCACCGGCTTGTCCCTCGCAGACGGCACCATCACCGGTTGCGCCGTCGACGGCCGATCAGCCGGGCCGTCACCGTCAGCGCTGTCGGCGCTGTCGGCGCTGTCTGCGCTGTTGACTGGGCCGTGGTTCCGTGTCGCCAAGGCGGCTCGGCGGAGCCGCGCCGCCTCTGACGGGCTGACCTGGTCCCCGCACCACCGCAGCGCCTCCGCCAGGCTCAGCCCGTCCTGGGTCATCGTCACCAGCAGCCGACCGGCCAGCGCGTCGCATTCGGCGACCACCTCATCGCGGCGCGTCAGCGTCATCACCACCCGCAGCCCGTTCTCGCGGAGCCCCCGCTCCCGCACGCGCCCGGCAGCCATCGCGACGGCCTGCGCCTGGACCGCCGCACGCCGCGCCTCCTGCCGACCCTGCCGCCCCTGCCGACTCGCCACCACAGCCACACCCCCTTTCCAGCGATCACGCCGTCACTTCCTAAGAAGCGCTCCCCCCTCCATCCAGAGGTCACCGCCAAGGGACACCTTCTGAAGATCCACCCTGGCCCAGAACGAAGGCCGCTTCCGACCATCGGCCCTCCACCGAGCCCACCTTCCACGGCCCGACCAGTCGACACTGATCCAGCTCAACGTTTCCCCCAAAACGTCCCACCCATCTCGCACCACACACCTCATGCACCGCCGGTCCGCTGTGTTCAGACGTCTCCGAGGTGCAGCCGCGCAATGCCCACGTTCCCCCCTCCCGAGGATTCCCGGAACTGGCACCTCGACGGTGACCCCTGGCCGGCGGGCGGGGGGCTTCTTGTGGTGTGACAGCGTCCCTGCAGAAGCTGACCGCCGGGCGCGGGTACGACTACCTGATCCGGCAGGTCGCGGCCCTGGACGCGCCCGGGTACGGGCGGGCTGGGTTGGCCAGCTACTACGCCGAACGGGGCGAGTCGCCCGGCACCTGGGTCGGCTCGGGGATGGCCGGCATCGACGGCCTGGATGCCGGTGATGTGGTCACCCAGGAGCAGATGCAGGCCCTGTTCGGTACCGGCCACCACCCGCTGGCGACGCAGCTGCAGCAGCGGCTGGAGGGCCCGGACCTGCAGGCCCGGGACTACCAGCGGGTGTCCCGGCTGGGTGCGCCGTACCCGGTGTTCGCCGGTGACGTGTCGTCGCTGCGGCGGGCCGTCGGGCAGCGGATCGCCGCCCACAACCAGGGCCTGGGGATGCCGCGGGACTGGCCGGTCACCGCCGACGAGCGGGCTCAGATCCGCACCCAGATGGCCGCCGAGCTGTTCCACACCGAGCACGGCCGGGACCCCCTGGACGCACGGGAGCTGGCCGGCACGATCGCCCGGCATTCGCAGCAGCGGACCACCGCGGTCGCCGGCTACGACCTGACGTTCTCGCCGGTCAAGAGCGTGTCGGCGTTGTGGGCGGTGGCCGACCCTAAGGTCGCGGCGCAGGTGGAGCTGGCCCACAACCAGGCCGTTACGGACGCGTTGGCGTTCCTGGAACGGCGGGCGCTGTTCACCCGTACCGGGCACGGCGGGATCCAGCAGGTGCCGGTGCGGGGCCTGATCGCGACCGCGTTCACGCACCGCGACTCCCGCGCCGGCGACCCGGACCTGCACACCCACGTCGCCATCGCCAACAAGGTGCAGACCCTGGACGGACGGTGGCTGTCCATCGACGGGCGGGTGCTGTACAAGGCCAACGTCGCCATCTCCGAGACCTACAACACCGCCCTGGAACGGCACCTACACGAACGGCTCGGCGTGACCTTCACCGACCGCCCAAACACTGACTCGCGGAAACGACCGACCCGGGAGATCGTCGGCGTGGACCCTGGCCTGAACACCCGCTGGTCCGCCCGCCGAGCCTCGATCGAGGCCCGCCGAGACCAGCTCACGTCGACGTTCCAGGCCACTCACGGCCGGCCGCCGGCCCCGGTCGAGGCGATCAAGCTGGCCCAGCAGGCCACCCTGGAGACCCGACCGCACAAGCACGAACCGCGCACCCTGGCCGAACAACGGACCTTATGGCGGGCGCAGGCGGTGGAGGTCGTCGGCGGCCCGCACCGGCTCAACCGGATAATTGAGACCGCGCTGTCCCCCGGGCGTCAGCAGCAGCAGCGCGTCACCACCGGGTGGGTGCAAGACGCAGCCGAGCAGGTCACCGCCGCCATGATGGAACGCCGGGCCACCTGGCAGGACTGGCACGTGCGAGCCGAGGCGCTGCGGATCGCGCGGGCAGCGAACGTGCCCACCGGTGACGTCGACGAGGCGGTCGACCGGGTCGTCGACGAGGTCCTGACCCGCCACTCGGTTCCCGTGACGGCAGGCCGGGTCGATGAGGACCGCGGCATCGTCGAACCGGCGCTGCTGCGCCGCGGTGACGGCCAGTCGGTCTACTACGTCGCCGGTTCTCAGCTGTTCACTGCCGCCGCCATCCTGGAGGCTGAGCAGCGGCTAGTCGCTGCGGCCGGGTGGGACGGCGGCCGGGCCGTCACCAGGACCGCGGTGGACCTGGCGCTGCTGGAGTCGACCGCGAACGGGGTCACCCTCAACGCCGGCCAGGCGTCCCTGGTCCGTGCGATGGCCACCTCCGGGCGCCGGCTTCAGCTGGCGATCGCGCCCGCCGGGTCAGGCAAGACCACCACCATACGGGCGCTGTCACGGGCCTGGGCCGACGACGGCGGCACGCTCGTCGGGTTGGCCCCCTCTGCGGCCGCGGCCGCGGTCCTCGGTGACCAGATCGGCACCCATGCCGACACCCACGCCGATACCCTGGCCAAGCTGGTGTGGCACATCCAGCACGACGACCTGCCCGGGTGGGCGGAGCGCATCGACGAGCACACGCTGGTGGTCATCGACGAGGCCGGGATGGCCGACACGTTGTCCCTGGACACCGCCGTCCGGTTCGTCCTCGCCCGGGGTGGCAGTGTCCGCCTGGTCGGCGACGACCAGCAGCTGGCCGCGATCGGCGCCGGTGGAGTCCTGCGGGACATCCAGGCTGTGCACGGGGCGGTGCAGCTGTCCGAGCTGGTCCGGTTCGCCGACCCCGGCGAGGCGGCCGCGTCGCTGGCGTTGCGTGAGGGTCGCACCGAGGCTCTCGGCTACTACCTGGACCGCGGCCGGGTCCACGTCGGCGACCAGGCCACCAACACCGAAGCCGTCTTCGATGCCTGGATGGCCGACCGGGGCCGCGGCCTCGACTCCCTCATGCTCGCGCCCACCCGGGAGCTGGCCGCCGAGCTCAACCGGCGCGCCCGCGACCACCGGCTCACCAGCCTGGACCACAACAGCGCCAGCAGCAGCGGCAATAGCACCCTGACGACGGTCAGGACGGTCCGGCTGGCCGACGGGAACCAGGCCGGCATCGGAGAGACCGTCATCTCCCGCCGCAACGACCGCCGGCTGCGGGTCTCCCCCACCGACTGGGTGAAGAACGGGGACCGGTGGACCGTCCTCGCCGTCCACGACACCGGCGCCGTGCAGGTGCAGCACACCCGGCACCGGCGCACCCTCACCCTCCCGCCCGACTACGTGACCAGGTCCGTCGAGCTCGGCTACGCGGCGACCGTGCACGGCGCGCAGGGCGTGTCCGTGGACACCATGCACGGGCTGGTCACCGGCGCGGAGACCCGGCAGCAGCTGTACACGATGCTCACCCGCGGCGCCCTGGCCAACCACGCCTACGTGCAGGTCGTCGGCGACGGCGACCCGCACAACCTGCTGTACCCGAACGTCCTGCACCCGGACACCCCCACCGACCTGCTCGAGCAGGTCCTGGCCCGGGACGGCGCGAACCGGTCGGTCACCACCCAGCAGCGTCAGGCCGCCGACCCAGCCCTCCGGCTTGGGCCGGCCACCTGCCGCTACCTCGACGCGCTGTACACGGCCGCCGCCGACCACGCCGGCCCGGACAAGGTCGCCGGCCTCGACGCGCGCGCCGAACAGGTCGTCCCCGGCGTCACCGACGCGGCCGCATGGCCCACCCTGCGGGCGCATCTGCTGCTCCTGCACGCCTCCGGGCAGGACGCCGGCCCTCTTCCAATTCATGTCCACCAGCAGCCAGGGGCTCACCAACGAGGAGAGCGGCCCGGCACCCCGCGGGTTCTGAGGGACCGACGGGCCACGGCGGCCACCAAAAAGCGCCAGCCAAACAGTCGGGCGGCTCGGGTTGACAGACCCCGATAGCCATGTAAGCCTTACGACATAAGCCACTTTGTGATGCTGCCTGGACCTTGCGGCGATCGTGATTTACCAGCTGTTGGGATGAGGGCGTTGTCATGCTCACCGCGTGTTCCGAGCTCGCCCTGCGTTTCGAGTTGCCAGTCGGTAATCCCGCATCTTCAGCCCGCCGGTCGGTGTGGTTCCCGCTCGGCGGTGCCGCGGCGGCGGCCACCTCACCCCCCCCTGCCGGCCCGCTGGGAAAGCTACCTGACCAAGGCTGAGGCCGAAGCCCCAAAGGTCAAGGCGCGCACCGCGAACGCCCCCACCGTCAACGAGCAGGCCACCACCGCCGCGAATACCGCCAGAGACAGCGCTGCGGGCGCGTACGACCATAGCACCGACCGCGCACCAGGCGGTGCCACCCGGCTGTAGACCGCCGGCCACCACCAGCACGGTCGCGCACCCCTGATCACCTCTCTGGTCTCGGCACCCACCCGAGGCCGGCGACCACTCCGGTCGCCGATACCGGGCCGGAACCCAACCCGGGCACGACACAACACTAAGAAGAGAGACGCACATGATCGACAGCAAGGACATCCAAAGCATCCTCGGCGGCGGCACCCTCGTCGGCCACGGCGGCGACAAGCTCGGCAAGATCGCCCAGGTCTACCTCGACGACGAGACCGGCAAACCCGAGTGGGCCACCGTCAACACCGGCATGTTCGGCGGCGGCGAGTCCTTCGTCCCCTTAGCCGATGCCACCCTGTCCGGCTCCAAGGTGACCGTCCCCTACGACAAGGCCAAGGTCAAGGACGCGCCCCGGGTGGACCAGGACGGCGACGGTCACATCTCCGAAAAGCAGGAAGCCGAGCTGTACCAGTACTACGGCCTGAAGCAGGCCGCGCCGGCCCCCCAGAGCGACGCCACGGATCGGGCCAAGAACGCCGTCGGCCAGGACACGTCCGGTGCGAACACCGACGAGGCGATGACCCGCTCGGAGGAACGGCTGAACGTGGGCACGGAGAAGGTCGCCGCGGGCAAGGCCCGGCTGCGCAAGTTCGTCGTTACCGAGAACGTCACGACCACCGTCCCGGTCACCCGGGAAGAGGTCCGGGTCGTCACCGAGCCGATCACCGACGCGAACCGTGACGCCGCCATGTCTGGTGGGGACCTGACGTCGGAGGAGCACGAGGTGACCCTCACCGAGGAGCGGGTCGTCGTTGAGAAGGAGGTCGTCCCGGTCGAACGGGTCCGGCTCGATAAGGAGACGGTGACCGAGCAGCAGCAGGTCACCGAGGAGGTCCGCAAGGAGCAGATCGAGACCGACACCAGCGACGTCGACGCCGGCCAGCGCAAACGGAAGTAACCGGCCGCCGGAGCCGACGACGAGCATCCGCGTCCTCGGCTCCGGCACCGGCCCGCCGCCTGTGTCACCCGCCGGCCAGGGTTGATCCCGCCCCTTTACAGCGCGTGCCCGAAGGCAACACAGAAGACCACCAAGGAAGCCCCACTATGAGTAGTAGCTACACCCCACCAGGTCGGCCCGACGACATCGTCGAGGCAAGCACCCACGGCAGTACCGCAGTAACGCCGCCGGCCACCACGGCAACCTCGCGGGTACCGGCACCCACGCCGGCTGCGCGGCCGGTTCCGGTGCTGCCTGACCTGGGCGCTGTCGCCGCTCGGCAGGAAGAGCGGTACGGCGGCGTCAAGATCGGCTCGGCCCTGTTCGGCTGGCTGACCGCTGCCGGGATCGCCACCCTGCTGACCACGCTGCTGACCGCTACCGGCGCGGCGATCGGACTGGCCAACACCACCGACGCTGGGCAGGCGGCCTCCAACGTCGCCGCGTCCGCCCAGAACGGCGGCGCCGCCGCGGACACCGCCAAGACCATCGGCCTGGTCGGCGGGATCGCCCTGCTGCTGATCTTGTTCGCCGCCTACTACTGCGGCGGCTACGTCGCCAGCCGGATGGCCCGCTTCAACGGCATCAAGCAAGGCCTGGCGGTGTGGCTGTGGGGGCTCGTCATCGCCCTGGTGACCGCCGTGGTCGCCGCCATAGCCGGGGCCAAGTTCGACGTGCTGGCCAAGCTAAACCTGCCCCGGCTGCCGGTCAACGAGGGCACCCTGACCACCGGTGGCCTCATCGCCGTCCTGGCCATCGCCTTGACCACCCTCGCCGGCGCCCTGCTCGGCGGGAAGGCTGGCATGCATTTCCACCGCAAGGTCGACGAAGCCGGCTACCAGCGCAGCACCTCACCGACCGACTAACCGCTGACCAGCCGCTGACCAAGCCTGACCCGGCCGCCTGCCCGGCCCAGTACCCCGCCCCAAGACCGTCCCAGCAGCCAGCCCGACCTCAGATGTGGAGCCATACCGATGCCTAGTTCCCGCGACACGCTCGTCCGGTCTATGCATGACCTGGGGGTGGCGGCCTGGTTCGGTGGTTCCCTGATGGGGGCGGTGGGCGTCAACGGCGCCACCCGCAGCGTGTCCGGTCCACAGAACCATCTGGCCGTGGCCGCGTCGGGCTGGGGCCGTTGGAGCCCGGTGGCCGTGGCCGCGATCGGCGCCCACCTGGTCGGCGGGGCTGGGCTGGTGCTCGCCAACCGAGGCCGGGTCGCCGCCCAGCAGGGCGTCGCGGCGAACACGATGGTCAAGACCGTGCTGACCGGCGCCGCGATCGGCAGCACCCTGTATGCCGGAGTCCTCGGAGCCCACCTGGCATCCGAGACCGACGCTGCGGTCGAGGCGGCCACCGTGCCCGGGTCGCAGACACCGGACCGGGTGGCCCGCTCGCAGCAGCAGCTGCGGGTCCTGCAATGGCTCACCCCTCTACTGACCGGGACGCTGATTGTGCTCGGCGCCCAGCAAGGCGAGCAGCAGAAACCCGCCGAAGTCGTCAAGGGCGGCGCCAGCACGTTCCTACGCCGCGCCTGGAAGTAACCGCCCCGGCTGGGCGGATCTGATGTCCGTCGTCAACCGCCTCAACCCCTATAGGACCTTGCGCGCGCAGCAAGTCGCAGCGTGCACCACCAGGTTTTACCCCCGCGACACCGTGTCGTTCGCTCAAACCCAGGAGATGTCATGTCACAGCCGTACCGCAGTACCTCATCCGAGCCGAACGGTCCGGTGACGGGCGAGGCGGCCGTCGTCGGCGGTCATCCCAGCGCGAGCCGGGGGGACGTCGGAAGCCACGCCACCGCCGGCACGACAGCCGTGCCGTGGAAGGAGAACACCCTCGGTGATGCCCGCGCCGGCCACGGACGCAACGTGTCCTGGGGGGCGATCTTCGCCGGTGTCGTCACCTTCATCGCCATCGTCTTATTGTTCGGCCTGCTGACGGCGGCCGCGGGGTTGAGTGGTTCCGGGACCGGCGCTGCTGTCGTCAGTGTCATCGGGTTACTGCTGGGCTTCTTCGGCGCCGGCGGGGTGGCCGGCGCAATGGCCGTCCGCGGCGGCCTGCTGCACGGCTTCTTGACCTGGGCGACCTCGATCCTGGCCACCGTGGTGTTGCTGGTGCTGCTGACCTTGGGCACTGCGGGCGCCGTTGGTGGCGTCCTCGGTTCGCTGGCCAGCGGCCTCGGTGCCGCCGCCGGCCCGTCGCTGACCCAGGTCGACAAATCCGCGGTTCCTACCCCCACCGCGCAGCAGACGCAGCAGGCGCAGCAGACCGCGCAGGCTGCCGCGCAGACCGCTGCTGACGCGACGAAGAGTGGCGCCACCTGGGGCTTCATCGGCCTGCTGCTCGGCGCCATCGTCGCCTCCATCGGCGGACTGCTGGGCTCCCGCTCCGTCAACAACCGACGCACCGTCAACGCTGACGACACCCCCCGAGTCTCCTAACCCGACCCGACCGGGGCACAGCCGCTCCGGTGCCGAACCAGCCGGCCGGCCGGTAGCCCTCAGTCGACTACTTCATCAGCCCGCCGCCCGGCGAAGGCGGCCGTAGCCGGCGCCCCGGTGGACCGGGTACGGCGGGCGGCTGACTGCCGGCAGCGATCCGAAAGGCGAGAACGATGCAGCGCACCACGTTCGAAGTTCAACCAGCTCTCGAGGACCGGTTTGCCCACCGATGTCGCGTCGGTGGCCTGACCATGACTGGGCACCCTGACTGTGCCCGCTGGGCGGTCGACCATGGCTGACGCCGACGGCCGAGGTAGCCGCGGGCAGCTCGACGCGCGGGCCCAGGGGACGCCAACGCCCGACGTGGTCCTGTCCGAGGAGCGGCTTCTCACCGGCACCACCCGGCAGGTGACCTCCCGGGTTCGGTTTGGGCGGCGGGTGGTCGTCGAGGAACGCACGGTAGCGGTGACGGTGCGCCGGGAGGAGTTCTACATCGAGCACATCGACACCACCGACGCGGCCCCTGAGGCAGCTCACCAGGCGAGCACCCCGGCGGTAGCGACCGGGCCCGCCGGTCCCGGGAAGCCGCCTCACGAGGTCGTTATTGTGCTGCGTGAGGAACGCCCTGTCGTCACCACGACAGTGGTCCCAGTCGCACGCGTCACGGTGCACATCGACAGCATCACGGAAGCCACCCAGATTGCCACTACCTTGGCCCGGGAGAAGATCGAGGTCACCTCGACGAGCCGTCCGAGTCGATGATCTGGCGACCACGCTGGCCGCGCTGGCCGCGCTGGCCGACCACGGAGAGATCGGCGGTGACTCCATCACCGGCGGCTACCTGGCCGCCGAGGCCACCTTGGCCGCGCTGGCCGCGGTCGGCGTCGACGTTCACGCCGTCACCGGCCGGCTCGATCAGCAGGGGCTGACCAAGTTCGAGGACAGCTGGGCAGAGCTGATGTCCGTCGTCCACCCCAGCCTGCACCGGTAGCCCGCCGCGTGACGCCACCTTGACCGACTAAGGAGCCAGACCATGTGGGTGTTTCTCTCTGCCCGACTTCGCCGGTGGATGCTGATCACCATCCTGCTGCCGGTTGCCCGTTCCGGCGCCCAACGCGTCGCCGGGCACCTCGAACGGCGTAACGGCCCCACCGGCGTCAGCCGGGCCCTACGGCGGGTGGCCAACCCCTTCGGGCGACCGCCATCGCAGGTCAGCACCGACTCTTAACCCCACCTCGACATCAACAAGGAGCCTCCATGGATCAGCCAAAGACCCCGCCGACCGTCGACGAACCGACCACTCCCCACGAGCCGTTCCCCGCCCCACCGGACCAGGCCGCCCCTGAACCGGTGTCGGCGACCGGTAAGCCCAGCGGTGCCCCGCACGACGTGCGGGCCCAGTCCGGCGCATACCTGACGACGGCGCAGGGTCTGCGCCGGCCCGACACCGACCACTCGCTCAAGGCCGGCCCCCGCGGACCGACGCTCCTGCAGGACCACCATCTCCGCGAGAAGATCAGCCACTTCGACCACGAGCGGGTCCCGGAGCGCGTCGTTCACGCCCGCGGTGCGGGGGCCCATGGCGTCTTCCGCGGCTACGGCACGGCCGCGTCCGTCTGCCGCGCGGGCTTTCTCGCCGAGGGCGTCGAGACCCCGGTCTTCACCCGCTTCTCGACCGTCGTCGGGTCTCGTGGATCGGCGGACACCGTCCGGGACACCCGCGGGTTCGCGGTGAAGTTCTACACCGACGAGGGCACGTTCGACTTCATCGGCAACAACATGCCCGTGTTCTTCATCCAGGACGGCATCAAGTTCCCCGACGTCGTCCACGCCGTCAAGCCACAGCCGGACCGCGAGATCCCGCAGGCCGCTTCGGCGCACGACACCTTCTGGGACTTCGTCTCCCTGCACACCGAGGCCCAGCACCACACCATGTGGAACATGTCCGACCGCGGTCTCGCGGCCTCCTACCGCACCATGGAGGGCTTCGGGGTGCACACCTACCGGCTGGTGGCCGAGGACGACAGCACGACGCTCGTCAAGTTCCACTGGAAGCCCAAGGCGGGCGTGCACTCCCTGGTCTGGGAGGAGGCGCAGCTCGCCGCCGGCGGCGACCCTGACTTCCATCGCCGCGATCTCGCCGACGCCATCGAGGCCGGGTTCTTCCCGGAGTGGGAGCTGGGGATCCAGACCTTCCCCGACACGCAGGACCAGACGTTCGAAGGGATCGACCTGCTCGACCCCACGAAGCTGGTGCCGGAGGAGCTGGCGCCGGTGCAGTTCATCGGCCTGATGACCCTCAACGCCAACCCGACCAACTACTTCGCCGAGACCGAGCAGGTGGCCTTCGTGCTGGGGAACTTCGTGCCCGGCATCGACGTCACCAACGACCCGCTGCTGCAGGCCCGGCTGTTCTCCTACCTGGACACCCAGCTGACCCGGCTGGGCGGCCCCAACTTCCACCAGATCCCCATCAACCGGCCGCACGCGCCGGTGAACGACATGCTCCGCGACGGGCTCCACCAGCACGCCGTCCCCACCGGTGTAGCGCCCTACCGACCCAACTCCGTCGACGGTGGCTGCCCGTTCACCGCCGGCGCGGAGATCGGCGGCTACGTGGAGGTGCCGGCCGTCGTCGAGGAGTCGGTGAAGGTCCGCGCCCAGGCCCGGTCGTTCGACGACCACTTCTCGCAGGTGCGGATGTTCTACCGGTCGATGACGCCAGTCGAGCAGGACCACATCGTCGCGGCGTACTCGTTCGAGCTGGCCAAGTGCTACGAGTCGGCTATCCGGGAGCGCCAGCTGTTGGCGCTGGCTAACATCGACACCGACCTGTGCGCCCGGGTGGCCGCGGACCTCGGCATGCCGGCCCCGGAGTCGACGATCCGGCTCGAGGACGCCGCACCCAGCCCCGCCCTCTCCCAGGTCGGGAAGCCGTTCCCCGTCGACGGTCGGAAGGTCGGTATCGTCGTCGACGACGACAGCGACCTTGGTGACCTCGCCGAGCTTATCTCGGCCGCCACCCAGGCGAAGCTCGTCCCCCTCGTCATCGGCCCGCACGGCGGCACCATCGGCGACCTCACCGTCAACCGGACGTACGCCACCGCCCGCTCCTTCGAATACGACGCCCTGGTCCTTGCCGCGTCTGCGGCTCCGGCCGTGGACGCCGTGCCCAGCCTCGACGCCCGCGCCGGGGACCCGGCCGCCGCCGGCACCCCGACCGACCCGAGAGTGGCGCTGCTGACCGCGGAGATCTGGCGGCACGGCAAGGCGCTCGGCTCACTCGGCGCCGCCGGCGCGGCCGCGTTGACCGCGGTCGGGGTGCCCAGCGGCGGACCGGGGGTGGTCTCGACGGACCAGCCGGCTGCGCTGGTCGACTCGCTGGGCGAGCTGCTCGCGTTGCACCGAGTCTGGGACCGCTTCGATGCCAAGCCGCGACGCACACCGAAGCACCGGCGGGGCTCTGCCTGATCGAGACTCGTCACCTATGTTGACCTGCAGGGGTTGCCGGCCTTGCAGTTCGACACCACGGAAATGGTCCCCGGGGAGCCCGCGGAGGGCCTGCAGTTCCTTACCCGGGCACAGCTGCGGGACCGGGCGACGTCGGCTGGGCTTGAGGTTGGCCCCGACATGTCCAAGAACGAGCTAATCAACGCGCTGCAAGGTCGGTGACTGACCCGGTGCAGTAGATCCTCCTCCAGGTCTACGAACGCGGGGCGCAAGGCTCGGCCTGACACTGATAAGCGTCACCGCTACTAGACCAGCTTCACTGACCGCCCCGATCCCGACCCACCCCCGGTGCCCCCTCGGCCGGGGGCGGGCCGGGATCCGCATCCTGACAAGGAAGGTATTGATGACGCGACCAGAGCCCAGCAGGCTGCTATCCAGCACTGGGGCCCGGGCGGCCGGGCGGGTCCGGCCAGAAGGTCGGTGCACATGTCTTCACTGAGTCCATCGACGTCCGCAAACCGGCAGGGAATGAACGCAGGCTCGAACCACCCGGGCAACGTGTTGCGCTCCGGGGTCGCCGAGTGCATCGGCACCTTCTTCCTGGTGTACACCGGCACCGCCACCGCCGCCGCCGGCGCGTTGGGTAAGGCCACCGCCGGTTCCCCGCCGGACTCGTTGGCCGTCGCGTTGGCGTTCGGGCTGGTGCTGGCCGCCCTGGTCGGCGCCCTAGGCCAAGTCTCCGGGGCGCACCTGAACGGCGCGGTCACCCTCGGGCTGGCGGTGAGCGGCAAGTTCCCCTGGCGCTACGTCCCGTCCTACCTGGTCTTCCAACTGCTCGGAGCGGTGCTCGGAGCGGGCGCGACCTGGGCCACCTTCGGCAACCGGGCCCGAGACGTCGCCCACCTAGGGGCGACCGTGCCCGCCGATGGGGTCAGCGACGGGCAGGCGTTCGTCGTCGAAGCCCTGATCACCTTCCTGCTCGTATTCGTCATCATGGCCGTAGCCACCGACGCTCGAGTCCCCGCCGCGTTGGCGGCACCCTCAATCGGGTTCGCCCTGGTCGCCGCCGTCCTCATTGGCGGGGGAATCACCGGCGGCGCCGTCAACCCCGACCGGGCCCTCGGCCCCGCGATCATGTCCGGCACCTTCACCTCGGTCGCGGTGTACGTGGCCGCCGAGATCATCGGCGGCATCGCCGCCGCGCTGCTGTACACCCACGTGGTGGCCGCCGCCAGCGCACCCACCACCGACGACGTCGACCCGCAAGGCGCACCGCCCCGGCCGGCGACCGCGCCCTGGCCACCGGCCGGGACACCAGCGCCACCCAGGAACCCACCTAAGAAACCCTGGCCGGACCCCCAGGACTGACCCACGTAACGCGAGAGTTGTTGTGAGGGCACTCGTCGCGGACCCGGGCGTGCGTATGGCGGACGAGCACACCCGCGAATGCCTCGGCGGGCTGGTCGACCACTCGATCACCGGATGGAGACGCTCTTGTCCGCTGCTCTCGCGGACCCGTCCGCGATTGCCCTAGTCCGCCTCAATCTAAACGTCCGCTATTGCCGCGTGGAGGTCGGCTACGCTCGCCCTGATGCCGCTTATCGAAAGTCCCCAGGGTTGCTTATCGAATATCCCCATCCTGTGGCGTTGGTCAGGTTAGCCGATTAGCTGGTGGTGGTGGTGTGGATGAGGTCGGATATCGCGACGGGTTCGTC